>VFQP010000301.1_pt1 | contig 113865 bp, 106 predicted proteins | sample 3512351 | NCBI WGS metagenome assembly VFQP01 (sample SAMN10412372, study PRJNA504923) | tailings metagenome | isolation source: Relicate 1 Philex TSF1 revegetated site | place: Philippines: Tuba, Benguet | collected 2017-08-29
GCAAGGTCGCGCCCATCACGAGATTGAACAACGTCCCTGGGCACTACAGCTAGACACGGGACTCGAACACGAGCACCCCGGCGAAGCCGACGAACAGTCCACCGGTCACACGATCGATCCAGCGAGCCGCGCGGTCGTTGGCGAGCCACCGCCGAACGTGCTGCGTGGCGAAGATGATCGCCGAGAACCAGATGAGCGACTCAAGCACGTGCACGAGGGCCAGCAGCAGACCCATCGCGACGGGAACGACCCCCTCGGGGATGAACTGAGGGATGAGCGCGATGTAGAAGACCCCGACTTTCGGGTTCAACAGGTTCGTCATCGCGCCCTTGCCGAAAGCGGCGGCGAGCGACCCGGCCGGGCGTGCGCCCGTCGTCAGACGGGAGGACGACTGCCGGAAGCTCGACACGATCATGGTCACACCGAGGTAGACCATGTAGGCCGCACCGACGAGCTTGAGCACGGTGAAGGCCACCTCGGAGACGGCGAGAAGCGCTGCGGCCCCGACCGCAGCCGCGGCACCCCACACGAACGATCCGGAGCAGATACCGAACGCTGTTGCGTAGGCGTGGGAGCGCGATTGAGTAAGCGACGATCGCAGTACGAGCGCGGTGTCGAGGCCCGGGATGATCGTGAGCAGGCCCGCCAGGAGCGCGAACGACCACAGGGCTTGCGCAACCGTCACGCCCCGACCTCCTGGTATGCCGCGAACAGCAGCGAATCGTCGACGCCCGCGAGCACGGTCGGCTTGCCGATGTCTTCGAGCACGATGAAGCGCAGCATGCCCGCCCGTGCCTTCTTGTCGCGTTGCATGGTGGCCAACAGCGTGCTCCACCGGCCGACCGGGTACTCGATCGGCAGGGTCAGTGAGCTGAGGATGGCGCGGTGGCGGTCGACCGCGGCGTCCGAAAGCGAACCCGCGATCCGTCCGAGCTCGGCGGCGAAGACCATGCCGACGGAGATCGCCGCGCCGTGCCTCCAGCGGTAGCGTTCGGCGTGCTCGATCGCATGGCCGAGCGTGTGACCGTAGTTGAGGATCTCGCGCAAGCCCGCCTCGCGGAAGTCTTCGCTCACGACCCGCGCCTTCAGCGCTGCCGCGAGTTCCACCACGCGCCGGAACTCCGGCGACGTCGGGTCGGTTGCCCGGTCCACATCTGCCTCGACGATGTCGAGGATCTCGGTCGCGCCGATGAACCCGCACTTCACGATCTCGGCGAAGCCCGCGAGAATCTCGTTGCGCGGCAGGGTGTCGAGCAGGTCGAGATCGACGACCACCGCGGCCGGGGCGTAGAACGATCCGACGAGGTTCTTGCCCTCCGCCGTATTGATGCCGGTCTTGCCTCCGATCGCGGCGTCGACGATCCCGGCGACCGTCGTGGGCACCTGCACCAAACGCACGCCGCGCAGCCACGTCGCCGCGGCGAACCCGGCGAGATCGGTCGCTGCTCCCCCGCCGAACCCGACGACCGCATCGGTGCGAGTGAAGTCGGTCTGTCCGAGGATCTGCCAGCAGAACGCCGCGACCTCGACGCGTTTGGCATCCTCCGCATCGGGAATCTCGGCGAGATAGACCTCGAACCGCTCGGACAACTGCTCCCGCAGGGCCGCCGCCCGCGCTGCGAGCGTCGGCGGATGCACGACCAGTACTTTGGCCACGCGAGGTCCGAGTCGATCGGCCAACGACGCAAGGGTGCCGCTGCCGATGACGACGTCGTAGGGGTCAGCGCCCGTGACGGGAATCACCGTGGGTTGGTTCACTTCCGGCCCTCCAGCCAGTCGGCGATCTGCTCGGCGATCTCGCTGAGCGGTTCCGTCGACGTGTCGAAGGTCACGTCGGCGAGGCGGTCGTAGATCGGGCGGCGCTTCTCGACGAGAGCGGTCCATGCTGCCACGCCGCCGCGCACGAGCGGGCGCTTCCCGCCCGCAATCCGCGCTCCCACTGCCTCGGGGCTCACCGTGAGCTGCACGACGGGGACATGCTCGAGGTCGGCTTGCGTCTCAGAATCCAGGACCGCTCCCCCGCCGAGCGTCACGATCGCACGCTGCCGCAGGGCCTCGGCAACCGCCTGGCGCTCCAGCCGGCGGAAGTGGGGCTCACCGAATCGGTCGAACAAGTCGGCGATGGGTCCGTGTTCCTCGACCACCATCCGATCCGTATCGACGAGCGGCAGGTCGAGCAGCTTGGCCAGCCGCTTGCCGGTGCGAGTCTTCCCCGCCCCGGGCGCGCCGATCAGAGCGACGACCGCGCACGGCTCGCTCACGGACGCGAGACTCGCGCGGTCACGAGAGCGGCAGGGATCGACGCAAGGTAGCCGTCGAGGTTGCGCCGGGTCTCGGCGACCGAGTCCCCGCCGAACTTCTCCAGCGCGGCTTGCGCCAACACGAGGGCGACCATCGCCTCGGCAACCACGCCCGCGGCCGGAACCGCGCACACGTCGGACCGCTGGTGGTGGGCTTCCGCGGGTTCCCCGGAGGCCACGTCGATCGTGCGCAAAGCGTGCGGAACCGTCGAGATCGGCTTCATCGCGGCACGCACTCGCAGCGTCGTGCCCGTGGTCATTCCGCCCTCGATTCCGCCCGCGCGGTCGGACAACCGCGTGATGCCGTCATCGCCCGGCACGAGTTCATCGTGCGCGGCCGAGCCTCGTCGGGTGGCCGTCACGAAACCGTCGCCCACTTCGACTCCCTTGATCGCCTGGATGCTCATGAGCGCGGCCGCGAGCTGCGCGTCCAGCCGGCGATCCCACTGGGTGTAGTCACCGAGTCCGGGCGGCAAACCGTAGGCGAGCACTTCGACGATGCCCCCCAGAGTGTCCCCGTCGTCGTGTGCCCGATCCACTTCCGCAACCATTCCGGCGGACGTCGCGGCGTCGAAGCAGCGCAGCGGATCGGCGTCGAGCGCGTCGACGTCCTCCGGTGACGGCACAGGTGCACCGTCGGGCACCCGCGCCAGTCCGACCGACACCGTGTGACTGACCAGCCGGATGCCCAGTTCGCCGAGGAACGCGCGGGCGACCGCACCGAGTGCGACCCGAGCCGCAGTCTCCCGCGCACTGGCCCGCTCGAGCACGTTGCGGGCCTCCGGGAAGCCGTACTTCTGCATCCCGACGAGGTCTGCGTGACCCGGACGGGGCCGCGTGAGCGCAGCGCCGCGGCCCTTGGGTAGTGTCTCGGGATCGACGGGCGTGGCGCTCATCACATCGACCCATCGCGGCCACTCCGTGTTGCCGATGCGCAGCGCCACCGGGCTGCCCATCGTCAGCCCGAAACGGACGCCCGCGGAGATCGTCAGTTCGTCTTGCTCGAACTTCTGACGCGCGCCGCGGCCGTAGCCGAGCGTGCGGCGTTGCAAATCGGCCTGGATGTCTTCGGGTAGCACGGGGACACCGGCCGGCAGTCCCTCGAGGATCGCGACCAGTTCCGGACCGTGCGACTCACCCGCGGTCAACCAACGAAGCATGACGCCTATCCTCCCATAGCGCGAGAGGCGCTCAGGCGATGGCGGAGCGCATCGCGGCCAGCACGTCGGCCTCGCGCTCCAGAGGCGAATCCAGGTCTCCCGACACGAAGATCCGGATCTGACCGATCGCCTGGTGAAGGAGCAGTTCGAGTCCCGACACGACCGTTCCTCCCCCCTGTTCCCACGCACGCGCGAGCGCGCTCGGCCACGGGTCGTAGGCCACATCGAAGAGAAGGGCGCCCCCGCGCACCGCCTCCGGGAAGACGAGGTCGTTCTGTCCGCCCGGGAGCGTACTGACGACCACATCGGGCACCCGCAGTGAACGATCGAAGACACCCCACGGCCGCACGGTGAGGTTCACCCCCTCGCGCTCGGCCAAGGCTGCCAGGGCGCCGGCCCGCTCGACGGACCGCGCACTGACGTGCACGTCGCGCACACCGAGCTCGACGAGCGCGACCAGAACGGATGCCGCCGTCGCGCCCGCGCCGAGCAGCAGCGCCGAACCAACCGACGCAAGCCCCGCCCCACGGAGAGACTCGACGGCACCGCGCAGATCGGTATTGAAGCCGACCGGACCGCCTGACGTCAGAAGCACCGTGTTCGCCGCGCCCACCCGATCCACCAGTGCGTCGCGTTCCGCGAGAAGCGGGATGACGTCACGCTTCAGGGGCATTGTGAGGGACAAGCCGCGCCAGGACGCGTCGCGTGACCCGACGAACTCGGGAAGGCGTTCGCCCGTGACCTCGATGGCTTCATAGCTCCAGTCGCGGCCAAGCACGCCATAGGCCGCGCGGTGAATCGCGGGAGACTTCGAGTGCGCGATCGGCGACCCGAGCACCGCGAGTCGGGTGCGGTCGGGCTCACTCACAGTACGACGCGTTCTCCGGACTTGCGTCGCACCACGCCAGGAGCTGCTGCACCGCGGCGTCGTGCTGATCGACGGTCTCCGAGAAGACGGTCTCGCCGGTCGCCAGGTTGATCGGCACGAAGAAGAGCCACGGTCCGTCCGCGGGGTGCAGCGCCGCGTCGATCGCGTCCTCTCCCGGCATCCCGATCGGCCCGATCGGCAGACCCGGGTTCGCGTACGTGTTGTAGAGGTTCGACGCGTCGGCGCGCTCCTCCGGCTCCGTCCACACTGTGTGGAGGTTGCCGGTGCCGTAGGCGACCGTCGCATCCGACTCCAGGTTGATGTTCTGCTCGATACGGTTCGTGAACACGCGCGACACCTTGTAGAAGTCGTCGATGTTCGAACCCGCTTCGCGCTGGATGATCGATGCCATCGTCAGCACCTCATGACGCATCTCGACAGGCACACCGAATCCGTCGAGGCGCTCGAACATCGTGTCCACGAGCAACTGGATAATCTGCTCGGCGGTTTCTCCCCCGTCGAGCTGGTAGGTCGCCGGGAACAGATATCCCTCGAGGCTCGGTGCATTCGCGGGCACCCCGTACGCCTGCGGGTCCGCCGCGGCCTCCTGCACCTCCGAGAGCGGAAGGCCCGTTGTCGACGCGATGATCTCGAGGACGTCAGGCAGCACCGATCCCTCGGTGATCAGCAACTGGTTGGTGACCTTGTTCTCGGGGTCCTGCAACGCGTCGATCGCGGACTGAGCGCTCATCTCCTTCTGGAGACGCCAGTTGCCAGGAAGGAAGCCAATGTCCGGGTTCTCCACGAGCAGGTCGTAGACGGCGTCGAAGGTCATCGTGACGCCGGCGTCATGGAGTGTCCTGGCCACGTCCGAGCCGATGTCGCCCGACTTGATGGTGACGATTACCTCCTCGCCGTTGCCCGTGCCTTCGTAGTCGTTGGGCAGTTCCCACCCGAGGAGTTCACGGATCTGCTCCTCGTAGTTGGCCCATGCCCACCCGGCAGCGCCGGCTCCCAGGCCGAGCACGATCACGATCGGCAGGGTGATCTTGAGCCACAACAGGCTGCGCTTGCGCGGGGCTCGTCCGCCTCCCGAACCACCCGAGCCACCCCCGGAGTAGCCACCAGGGCCCATTCCCGAGCCTCCAGAGCCGGCCGCTCCGGATGCACCGGCACCCCGATCGGAACGGCGATGACCTTCGGCCTCGCGCAGTTCGCGGCGGCTGAGTGGTTGAGCGGCCAGAGGCGCGGCTCCAGCGACGAATGGGGCGCTGACGGCCGCGGCCGACGCGGGTACCGGAGTGCTCACCGGTCCGCTCGCCGGCACCGGGCTCGTCCCCGAGCTGGCCGGGCCGAAGAGTGCGGCGAACGGGTCGTCCTCGTCTGCCTCATCATGCGGGGCGGGCTGCGCGGAGGCGACGGAAGTGAACTCAGCGGGGGCGCTCGGTGTCGTGAGTCCCCACTCGGGCGTGGGTGCAACAGAGGGCGGGGCTTCGGAGGCGATCGTCCACCCGGTCGGCTCGACGAGGGGCGGGGGCTCCGTCGCTCCCGATTCCTTCGAGCGGACGATGTCGTCCCAGCTCGGTTCGCCTGCCATCTACAGTCCTTCGTCCGGGTCAACGAGAGCGCCGGGCGGCCGATCCGCCGCACGCTCGAAGTCGAGGGCGTGTTGAAGGATTATAACGGCGGCCACCTGGTCGACGACTGGACGGGACCTGCGCGAGTTCCGACCGGACGCACGAAGCGCCGAGTGCGCCGACACCGTCGAAAGTCGTTCGTCGACCTCACGCACGGGCACGGCGACCGCCGCTGCGACACGGCGAGCGAACATCCTCGCGTCCTCCGTCGACGCCGTCATGCGGCCGGACAACGCCAAAGGAAGGCCGACGACCACTTCGATGGCCTCGTACTCCGCTGCGAGCTCAATCAGTCGCGCAACGTCGCCGTCACCTCGGGGAACTGTCTCAACCGGAGTCGCGAGCATGCCGTGCGGGTCGCTGCTGGCCACGCCGATGCGTGCGGTCCCTACGTCGATGCCGAGCCGCACCCCGGGTCTCATGCGACCGCGGCCGCCGCTTCCACAGCCTCGAGCGCCGCACCGATCGCGGATACGTCCGAGCCGCCGCCCTGGGCGATGTCGTCCTTGCCGCCACCGCCGCCGCCGAGCACGGCTGCCGCAGCCTTGGCGAGTGCACCAGCCTTGACGCCCGCCGTGCGCGCCGCCTCATTGGTAGCAACGATGACGGCCGGCTTCCCGCCGGTCACCGCGGCCAGCGCGACCACCGCCGCATCGGAACCCAATCTCTCCCGCACCGATGTGACGAGACCGCGAAGTTCATCGGCGCTGCCCACCTCGCCCACGTGTTCCGCGACGAGACGCATGCGACCGGCAGCGCGAGCCGCGTCGACGAGCGCCGGCACCCGCTGCGCGAGCTGGGCCTGCTCGAACTGCGCGATCCGGCGCTCCGCCGCCCTGAGGTTGGCCATGAGCTCGGTGATCCGGTCGGGCAGCTGCTCCCGCGGAGTCTTCAAGGTCGACGTGAGCTGAGACACGATCGCGCGCTCGGTCGCAAGATCGCGGAAGGCATCGAGTCCCACGAGCGACTCGATCCGGCGGTTCGTCGATCCGACGGACGACTCCCCGACAACGTTGATGAGCCCGATCTCAGCCGAACGAGTGACGTGCGTTCCCGCGCACAGCTCCAGAGACCACGGCCCACCGATCTCGACCACGCGCACGGTGTCACCGTACTTCTCGCCGAACAGGGCCATCGCGCCGAGAGACTTCGCCTCATCGAGGGGCATGATGCGCGTCGTCACCTCGAGATTGTCGCGCACCGCGTTGTTGGCCACGTCCTCGACCTCGGACCGCGTCGCGGGCGAGAGCGCTTCGTTCCACGAGAAGTCCAACCGCATGTAGCCGGCCTTGTTGTACGAGCCGGACTGATGGGCCTGGGGGCCGAGAATTTGCCGGAGCGCCGCGTGGATGAGGTGGGTTGCCGAATGCGCTTGCGTGGCACCCCGCCGCCACTCCGAGTCCACGATCGTCGTCGCCGCGTCGCCGACGCCGACCTCGCCTCGCGTGACCTGCACCTTGTGGCTGATCAGACCCTTCACGGGCCGCTGCACATCAAGCACTTCCAACTCGAAACCGGAACCGACGATCGTGCCCGCGTCCGCCTCCTGACCACCCGACTCGGCGTACAACGACGTCTCGGCGAGGATCACCTCGGCGATGTCGCCCGCGGTCGCCTTCGTCACGGACGCACCATCGACGATGATGCCGAGCACCGTGCTGTCCGTCGTGAGGTATTCGTAGCCGGTGAAGGCGGTCTCGCCCTGCGCGCGGAACTGGCTGTAGACCGACAGATCGGCCAGGTGCTGCTTGCGCGCCTTCGCGTCCTCTTTGGCCCTCGTCCGCTGCTGATGCATGAGCGCGTCGAAGGCGTCACGGTCGACCGACAAGCCCGCCTCGCTCGCGATCTCCAACGTCAGGTCGATCGGGAACCCGTAGGTGTCGTGCAGCAAGAACGCCGTATCGCTGGGCAATTCGCGAGAACCCGACTGCTGGGTGCGAGCAACGGCGACGTCGAGAATGCTGGTGCCGCTCGTGAGCGTGCGCAGGAAGGTCTCCTCCTCCGCCAGGGCGACACGGGAAATGCGGTCGAAGTCCGACGCGACCTCCGGATACTGCCCCTTCATCGCGTCGCGCGAGGCGGGGAACAGTTCGGCGAACGTGGGCTCCTCCACGCCGAGCAGGCGCATCGCCCGAACGCTGCGGCGGAGCAGGCGACGCAGGATGTAGCCGCGCCCCTCGTTGCTCGGCGTTACGCCGTCACCGATGAGCATGAGGCTCGACCGCACGTGGTCGGCGATGACGCGCATCCGCACGTCGTCATCATGGTTGTGCCCGTAGCGGCGACCCGAGAGTTCTGCAGCGCGATCCAGCACCGGACGCACCTGGTCGATCTCGTACATGTTCTCGACACCCTGCTTGATGAAGGCGACGCGCTCCATGCCCATGCCGGTGTCGATGTTCTTCTTCGGGAGCTCGCCGAGCACCTCGAAGTCCTTGCCCGAGCCTTCGCCACGCAGGTACTGCATGAAGACCAGATTCCAGATCTCCACGTACCGATCGTCATCGGTTGCCGGCCCGCCGTCGACGCCGTAAGCGGGACCACGATCGAAGAAGATCTCCGAGCAGGGGCCGGCCGGGCCCGGCTGACCGGTCGACCAATAGTTGGTGTCCTTGCCCAGGCGTTGAATGCGCTCATCGGGCAGACCTGCGATCGACTTCCAGAAGCCGATCGCCTCGTCATCATCCTGGTAGACCGTGACCCACAGGTCCTTCTCGTTGAAGCCGAGACCCCCCGAGCTCTCGGGGCTCGTCAGGAGTTCCCAGGCGTACGAGATCGCCCCCTCCTTGAAGTAGTCCCCGAACGAGAAGTTTCCGTTCATCTGGAAGAACGTGCCGTGCCGCGGCGTCTTGCCGACCTCATCGATATCCAGGGTGCGGATGCACTTCTGCACGCTCGTCGCCCGCGGGTACGGGGCGGGCACGAGACCCGTCAGGTAGGGCACGAAGGGGACCATTCCGGCCACGGTGAAGAGCAGCGTCGGATCGTCGCTCACGAGCGACGCGGAAGGCACCACGGTGTGACCGCGGTCCCCAAAAAAGGTCAGCCAGCGGTTCTGGATGTCAGCGGTGAGCATGGGATCCCGGATGAGAGGTCGGCGGGGGCCACGCCCCGGATGCGGATGAGGTCAGCGACGCGTGAGGTCGGCGAGGGCGTCCTCCGCCTCGGCGACCGCCTGACGAAGTTCCGCCTCGCGGGCCTTGTAGCCGTCAACGACGGCCTGGCCGAACTCGCGCGCCTTCGCATCCACATCCTCGAAGAACTGCTTGCCCTGCGGGGTCTTGGCCACCTGGTGCGCGACGACGAAACCGATCGCGACGCCTGCCAGCAGCAGAAGTGCGCCCTTCATGTGTGCTCCTCGTTCGAGACGAAACCTTCGAATCCAGCTTACTTCGTGCGGGGGCGCGACTTCGGCGCCCGCCGCAGGCCCGTGATCGCCGCGCGCACCCCGGCGGAGAAGCCCGCGATCTTGATGAGCGGGCCGCCCACCGTCGCCGCAAACAGGGCCACCAACGACGAGACATTGCTCGTCGCCTCTTCGACGCTGCTCGTGATCGCGTCGACCCGCGCGAGCTGCTTGTTCGTCTCGCTGACGGTCGTCGTCGCCTCTTCGAGGAGCGGGGTGACGTTCTCGCTCAACTCACGGATGGCGGTACTCGTCTCGTCGAAGACGCGCCCGAGCTTGATGAGCGGAACTGCGAGCAGCCCGACGAGCACCGCGAAGATGCCCGCGGCGACGAGTCCGGCGATGTCGCCTCCGGTCATGATTCCTCCCAAGAATGCGAGAAGCGGGCCACCCGATCGGGTGACCCGCTCCACACTAACGACAAGCGCCTCGTTACCGAGCCGCGTAGTACTCGACGACGAGCTGGACGTCGCAGGTCACGGGGACCTCGGCGCGCTTCGGGCGACGCACGAGGCGAGCCTGGAGCTTGTCGAGCTCGACCTCGAGGTAACCGGGAACCTTCGGAAGCACGTCGGCGTGGCCGCCCGCCGCAGCCACCTGGAAGGGCTCGGTGGACTCGCTGCGCTCCTTGACATGGATGAGCTGGCCAGGCTTGACGCGGAACGAGGGGCGGTCGACGATCTTGCCGTCGACGAGAATGTGACGGTGCACGACGAACTGGCGGGCCTGCGCGGTCGTGCGCGCGAAACCGGCGCGGAGCACGAGGGCGTCCAGACGCATCTCAAGCTGTTCGACGAGGTTCTCACCAGTCAGGCCCGCAGTCTTGCGCGCCTCTTCGAACTGAATGCGCAGCTGCTTCTCACGGATGCCGTACTGCTCGCGCAGACGCTGCTTCTCGCGCAGACGAACCGCGTAGTCGCTGTCGGCCTTGCGCTTCGTGCGGCCGTGCTCGCCGGGGGCATACGGACGCTTCTCGAGGTACTTCGCCGCCTTGGGCGTGAGCGGAATACCGAGAGCGCGGGAGAGGCGGACCTTGCGACGGTCCTGGGACTTCGTGGGCATGACTCGAGCCTTTCACTACATGGCCGCGTCGATCGCGGCTCATGGACGTGCATCACCGCCCTGCTCCGGATCGGCGCGCACGTCGGGGCGCTCCGCGAGAACTACGAGGGTGGGATGTGTCCGACGTCCAGTCGAACCCGTCTACATTACCAGAAGCCGCAGCGGATCAGGAGCCGCGGATGATCGCGCGGAGCCGCTCGAGCCGCGCCGCGACGTCTCGCTCATTGCCATTGCCCGTCGGTTGGTAGTACTCCGTGCCCACGAGCTCGTCGGGCAGGTACTGCTGCTCGGCCACCCCGAATTCTGCGTCATGCGAGTAGACGTACCCCTTGCCGTGGCCGAGCCGGGCCGCGCCGGGATAGTGGGCGTCTCGGAGGTGTTTGGGCACCCGCCCGATTCGCCCGTCCCGCACGTCTGCCAGCGCACGATCGAGCGCGACATACGCCGCGTTCGACTTGGGCGCGGTCGCGAGGTAGACGACCGCCTCCGCGAGCGGGATGCGCCCCTCGGGCATCCCCACGAGTTGCACGGCCTGCGCAGCGGCCGTGGCGATCACCAGCGCATTCGGGTCGGCCATGCCCACATCTTCGGCGGCGCTGATCATCACGCGACGCGCGATGAAGCGGGGATCCTCCCCCGCTTCGATCATCCGGGCCAGATAGTGCAGGGCCGCATCCACGTCCGACCCCCGCACCGACTTGATGAAGGCGCTGATGACGTCGTAGTGCTCGTCGCCCTGGCGGTCGTAGCGCAGGAGGGCCCGATCCACCGCCGCGGCCACCGTCTGCGCCGTCACCACCGCGGGTTCAGATCCAACCGCGCTCGCCATCGCGACCTGCGCCGCGGCCTCGAGCGCGGTGAGGGCCCGCCTGGCGTCGCCGGAGGCGAGGCGCACGAGGGCGTCTCTCGCGTCCTCCTCGACCGTGACCTCACCGCGAAGCCCGCGTTCGTCCGCAACGGCACGATCCACCAGAGCGGCCAAGTCATCGTCGGCGAGCGGTTCGAGAGTCAGCAGCAGGGACCTCGACAACAGCGGCGAGATGACGGAGAACGACGGGTTCTCCGTGGTCGCGGCGACGAGGATCACCCATCCGTTCTCGACGCCGGGCAACAACGCGTCTTGCTGGGCCTTCGTGAAGCGGTGGATCTCGTCGAGGAAGAGCACGGTCGAGAGTCCGTAGAGGTCCCTCGCCGACAGGGCCTCCTCCATGACCTGGCGCACGTCCTTGACTCCGGCGGTGACCGCGGAAAGCTCGACGAACTTGCGCCCCGAACTTGTCGCGATCGCTTTGGCGAGCGTCGTCTTGCCCGTCCCGGGTGGTCCCCACAGAATGATCGAGACCGCACCCCGGGCCGCCGAACCGTCCTGGGCGAGCGCGACGAGCGGAGAACCCGGTCCGAGCAGATGTCGCTGCCCGATGACGTCGTCGAGAGTGCGCGGCCGCATGCGCACGGCGAGCGGGGTCGACCCGGACTGCAGGCCGGGCTGGGCATCCATGCCGCCATGGTAACCCCGGCCTGTGTCAGAGGTTTTGCCCGCCCTCCTCCGCTCGTCGTAAGGTTCATGAGGTTCACCCCCACGCCGAAGGAGCACCGTGGCATCGAAGAAGAGCACCGATCGCGAAGCACGCGAGGCACGCGAGCGTCTTCGCCGGTACAACGCCCGGCAGGCGGTGCACGAGAACCAGAAGAAGCGACGCACCCGCGACAACATCGTGGCGGTTGTCGGCGTGGTCGCCATCGCGGCCGCGGCAACCGGGCTGCAGCTCTTCTACTTCAACGGCGGACCCGGCACACCGTCTCCCGCGCCGAGTGCGTCGGAGACGCTTGCTCCCCCCACCGGCCAGAACGTCGGCAACGTGCCCGAGCCCGGCTTCGCGGAGGGCAAGACCTACACGGGCAGCCTCGTGCTCAACGACACCATCACCCTCGAAGTCAGCCTGGACGCCTCTCTCGCTCCCCAAGCCGTCTCGTCGATCCTGGCCGACACGCTCACGGGCTACTACGTCGGCAAGAGCTGCCACCGGCTCGTCACGAGCGAGACCGCTCAGTTGCTGCAATGCGGTTCCCTCGACGGCACAGGAGCCAGCGACCCCGAGTACAGCTACGGTCCGATCGAGAACGCGCCGGCGGACAACGTGTATCCCGCAGGCACCATCGCGATCGCCCGCACCGGAGACAATGCCTACGGCAACGGACGCCAGTTCTTCATCGTGACCAAGGACACAATCCTTCCGGCCGACACCGCAGGCGGCTACTCGGTCGTGGGACGCGTCACTGCAGGCCTCGAGACTCTCATCGCCGACGTGATGGATGCCGGAACCATCGATGGAAGCCCGGATGCCGGACCGCTCGTGGCCACGACCATCACGAGCTTCACGATCCAGTAACGCCCTCGGGCGGCGTTCGCGGGTGCCATAAGCTGGTGTCCGCTCGCTGCGTCCGCGCGGGCAGACGACCAGGCAGGGTGATCTCAACGTGACTGACGATCGGGCTCCTTGGGGTCGCGTCGACGAGACCGGCACCGTGTTCGTGCGCGACGGCGACAGCGAGCGTGCCGTGGGCTCCTACCCCGACGCAACGCCGGAAGAGGCGCTGGCCTACTTCGAGCGCAAGTTCACCGAGCTTGCCGGCCAGGTGACCTTGCTGGAGCAACGCGCTCGCCGCGGGGCGCCGGCAGCGGACATCGCCAAGACGGTCGCATCCTTAACCGACTCGGTCGCGACGGCGAATGCGGTCGGCGATCTCGCGTCTCTTCGTGCTCGACTGGAGGCGCTCGGCGGCACGGTCTCCGAGTTAACCGAGAAGCAGACCGAAGAAGCTAAGGCGGCCGTTGCCGCAGCGCTCGCCGAGCGTGAGGCGATCGTCGCGGAGGCTGAGGCGATCGCCGCACAGGACCCGGCCAAGGCGCAGTGGAAACAGGTCAGCGCGACCATGGACGCCCTCTTCGCCCGCTGGCAGGATCACCAGACCAACGGGCCGCGGCTGCCGAAGGCCGAGTCCAACGAGCTGTGGAAGCGATTCCGCGCGGCTCGCACGACCGTCGACACCCATCGCAAGGCGTTCTTCGCCGAGTTGGACTCCGTCCACCGGGAGGCGCGGCAGGCAAAGCAGACGCTCGTCGAGCGCGCCGAGGCGCTCATTCCCCAAGGTGCGGCGGGCGTACCGGCCTATCGGTCGCTGCTCGACGAGTGGAAGCGAGCGGGACGCGCCGGCAAGAAGGTCGACGACTCGCTGTGGGCGCGGTTCAAGGCGGCCGGCGATGCCATCTACTCGGCGAAATCCGAAGTCGACGCGCGTGACAACGCCGAGTTCGAAGCGAACCTGACCCAGAAGCTCGCTCTTCTCGACGAGGCCGAGCCGATCCTCACAGAGACGGACCGCACCAAGGCGAAGGATGCCCTGCTCTCGATCCAGAAGCGGTGGGACGCGATCGGCAAGGTTCCCCGTGAGCAGGTGCGGGTCATCGAGGATCGCCTCCGCAAGATCGAAGCCGCCGTGCGCAAGCTCGATGAGGAGCACTGGAACCGGACCAACCCGGAGCGGCAGCAGCGTGAGCAAGGCTTCCTCGGGCAGCTCAATGACGCCATCGCCAAACTCGAGGCCGAGCTCGCCGCCGCCCAGGCGTCCGGCGACGCGAAGCGAATCGCCGCGGCCAAGGAGGCCTTGGAAGCGCGGAAGGCCTGGCTCGGCGCCATCTCGTCCTAACGGACCTCGCACTCTGGCGGGGCGCGGCTCCTCGGTTATCCACGAATCGGCGGAACAGCTCCGTTCGCCTCGCCGAACCGTCGAGGATGGGCCTATGCGCTCGCTCCTGACCCTTCGAGACCTGTCAATCGCCGAGCTGACTGCGATGCGGCTCGATGGCGACATCGTGGCGGTCGGCACGTGCTTCGCACCGCTCGACGATGTTCCCGACGTCGCGCAGCGGGCCGCATCACTTCGGGAGTATGCGGACGGCCGGCTCGTTGCTGAGCGTGGCAGCGCTGCGTGGGTCTGGGGCGCCCAGTTCCCCGCCCCGAACCCCATCCAACTGTGCACGGCGCCCGGCGAGCGATTCGCGCGAGCGCCATCACTGGACATCCTCGTTCGCGAGGTCGTCATCGCCCGCGACGAGATCGTGCTCGTCGAGGGCGCCGCGATTACCACGCCCGCCCGCACGGCCGCCGACCTGGTGCGCTTCACCGCCACCTGGGACGCCGAGCAGGGGGAGATCATCCGGCGCCTGCTCGAAGCCACCGGAACCACGCGCGCCGACGTAGAGAGCGCGCTCGACCGGTACAAGCTCACCCACCGGCGCCGCGCGTTACGGCGACTTGCGTCGGTCAGCCCGAGCTGACCCGGTAGACGTCGTAGACGGCGTCGATGCGGCGCACGGCGTTGAGAACCCGGTCGAGGTGCGTGGTGTCCCCCATCTCGAACACGAACCGGCTGAGTGCCAGCCGTTCGCTCGACGTCGAGACGGTCGCCGAGAGGATGTTCACGTGATGTTCGCTGAGCACGCGCGTCACATCCGAGAGGAGGCCGGGACGATCCAGGGCCTCCACCTGGATCTGCACGAGGAAGACAGACTTCGAGTTCGGAGCCCATTCAACATCGATGATGCGTTCTGGCTCGGCGAGCAGCGACTTGACGTTGTTGCAGTCCTGGCGGTGCACCGAGACACCGGCCCCGCGGGTCACGAACCCGACAATGTCGTCGCCGGGAACCGGCGTGCAGCACTTCGCGAGCTTGACGAGGATGTCGGGAGCGCCGCGCACGAGCACGCCCGAGTCGCTGTTCTTGAGCGCTCGGCTGCGCGCCTTGGGAACGAACGTGAAGTCGTCGTCGCTCTCCGTCTCCGTTGTGAGGGAGGCGACCACCTTCTCGATCACCGACTGGGTGGAGACGTGCCCTTCCCCGACAGCCGCATACAGCGCCGACACGTCGTCGTAGCGCATCTGAGCGGCGACACTCGCGAACGAGTCCTGGTTCATGAGCTTCTGCAGCGGGAGGTTCTGCTTGCGCATCGCCCGCGCGATCGCATCTTTGCCCTGCTCGATCGCCTCTTCCCGGCGCTCCTTGGTGAACCACGCGCGAATCTTGTTGCGCGCGCGCGTGCTCTTGACGAAGTTCAGCCAGTCCTGGCTCGGGCCCGCATCCGGATTCTTCGAGGTGAACACCTCGACGGAATCACCGCTGTGCAACTCGGTCTCGAGCGGCACGAGTCGGCCGTTGACCTTCGCCCCCATCGTGCGGTGGCCGACCTCCGTGTGCACCGCATAGGCGAAGTCGACCGGCGTCGCGCCCGCGGGCAGCCCGATGACCTTGCCCTGCGGCGTGAAGACGTAGACCTCCTTCGCGCCGATCTCGAAGCGGAGGCTGTCGAGGAACTCGGTCGGGTCATCGGTCTCGGCCTGCCAGTCGCTGATGTGCGCGAGCCAAGCCATGTCGGTATCGGCGCGCGACGCATCGTCGTCCGTCTTGCCGTTGTTGACGCGATCCTTGTACTTCCAGTGCGCCGCGACGCCGAACTCCGCGCGCTGGTGCATGTCATGCGTACGGATCTGGATCTCCACCGCTTTGCCTTGCGGACCGATCACGGTGGTGTGCAGGGACTGGTACAGATTGAACTTCGGGGTGGCGATGTAGTCCTTGAATCGCCCGGGAATCGGCGTCCACCTCGCGTGGATCGAACCGAGCACCGCGTAGCAGTCACGCACCGATCCCACGAGCACGCGGATTCCGACGAGGTCGTAGATCTCGTCGAACTCGCGCCCTCGCACCACCATCTTCTGGTAGATCGAGTAGTACTGCTTCGGGCGGCCGACAACGGTGCCCTTGATGCGGGCGGCCTTCAGGTCGTCGCCGACCGCGTCAATGACCTCCTGCACGAACTGCTCGCGCTGCGGCGTGCGCTTGCTGACGAGACTCTCGATCTCCACGTACAGCTTGGGGTGCAGCACCGCGAAGGCGAGGTCCTCGAGTTCCAGCTTGATCGCCTGGATGCCGAGGCGGTGCGCGAGCGGCGCGTAGATCTCGAGGGTCTCAGTCGCCTTCCTGACCGCCGAGGACTCGTCGACGAAACCCCAGGTTCGCGCGTTATGCAATCGGTCCGCGAGCTTGATCACGAGCACACGGATGTCTTTGGACATCGCGACGACCATCTTGCGCACGGTCTCCGCCTGAGCGCTGTCGCCGTACTTGAGCTTGTCGAGCTTCGTAACCCCGTCGACGAGCATCGCGATCTCGTCGCCGAAGTCGGCGCGCACGAGGTCGAGCGTGTAGTCGGTGTCCTCGACTGTGTCATGCAGGAGCGCGGCCGCGACCGTCTTGGCGCCGATGCCGAGGTCGGCGAGAATCTGCGCGACAGCGACGGGATGCGTGATGTACGGTTCGCCGCTGCGGCGAAGCTGGCCGCGGTGCGCTCGCTCGGCCGCGCTATACGCCCGTTCGATGAGTGCGGTGTCGACCTTGGGGTGGTGCATCCGCACCGTCTTGATCAACCGGTCGACGGCCCCTGCGGGCTGTGAGCGCGAAAAGATGCGCGGCAGGAGTGTGCGCAGCGAGGCGGAGCTCTGCGTCGTCTCCGTCATGAGCGCACCTCCGGAACCAATTCTAGTTCGCCCCGGTGGTGCACTCTCCGCGAACGGTTAGCGGACGGCGCCGGTCGTGCGCGCGGTGACGGCGCGCTTGCGGTCGTCCTCCTTGCGCACGATCGTCTCGTTCTGCCGCATCCACGCGTAGAGCGGGGCCGCGATGAAGATCGTCGAATAGGTTCCGACGAGAATTCCGATGAACAGCGCCAACGAGATGTCGCGCAGCGTTCCCGCCCCGAGCGCGATCGTTCCGATGAAGAGAATGGCAGCGACCGGAAGGATCGCCACGATCGACGTGTTGATCGAGCGCACGAGGGTCTGGTTGACCGCCAGGTTCACGGACTCACCGAACGTTCGCGACGTGCCCTCGTTGGTGTTCTCCCGAATCTTGTCGAACACCACGACGGTGTCGTAGAGCGAGTACCCGAGAATCGTCAGGAAGCCGATGACAGCCGCAGGAGTGACCTCGAAACCGACGAGTCCGTAGATGCCCGCGGTGATGATGAGGTCGTGGATCAAGGCCACGATCGCCGCGACCGACATCTTCCACGTGCGGAAGTAGAGCGCCATCACCGCCGCGGCCAGCAGGATGAAGACGACGAGCGCCGTGATCGCCGAGCGAGTGATGTCCTGACCCCACGTGGCACCGATGAACGAGGATGTCACCTGATCCGCCGGCACATCGTAGGCCAGAGCCAAGGCATCGCGGATGTCGTCGGACTCCGCCGACTCCACCAGCTCGGTCTGGACACGGATCGAGTCACCGCCGTTGACGATCGACACGCGAGAGGTCGCGCCAGGAACAACGCTCGCGACCGCGTCGACTGCGAGCGACTGGTCGAGCACATCCGGCTGACTGACCGTGAACTCCGAGCCGCCCGTGAACTCGATACCGAAGACGAAGCCGCCCCGGAGCATCGGACCCACGATCGAGACCACGATCATCACCGCGGCAATCGAGAACCAGATCACTCGACGACCGACGAAGTTGAATGACCGTTTGCCGGTGTAGAGGTCGTTGCCGAACTGCTGGAAGCTCGCCATCAGGAGTCCTTCCCGTTCCGGTTGCCGTCCGCCTCCGCCGCTTTGCGCTCGGCGATCGTCTGCCGACGCACGGCCTCCCGACTGCTCGACGCTTGCTTCGCGCCGGGCACCGCGACCGGCGCGCGGAACTGCGCACGCCCGCGATAGACCGCGCCGAGCGCCTTCGGGTCCAGACCGCTCAAGGGATGACCGTCGCCAAAGAAGCGCGTGCGCGAGATCAGCTGCAGCACCGGATGGGTGAACAGCGAGACGACGATGATGTCGACGATCGTCGTGATTCCGAGCGTGTAGGCGAAGCCTCGCACGTTACCGACGGCGAGGATGAAGAGGGTCGCTGCGGCAAGGAAGTTCACCGCGTCCGAGGCGAGGATCGTACGGAAGGCCCGCTTCCATCCCGCCTCGACGGCGGACTCGAGCGCCTTACCGTCGCGCAGCTCATCACGGATGCGCTCGAAGTAGACGATGAACGAGTCCGCTGTGATGCCGATGGCGACGATAAGACCGGTGACACCCGCAAGTGAGAGCCGGTAACCCTGCCGCCACGACAGAAGAGTGATGACGAGGTAGGTGATGAGTGCCGCGATGACGAGGGATGCGATCGTGACCGCGCCGAGCGCCCGGTACTGAACGAGGGAGTAGGCGATGACGAGGGCGAGACCGATCGCACCGGCAATGAGACCGCTCGCGAGCTGAGACGAACCCAAGGTCGCCGAGATCGTGTCGCGGCTCTGCACCTCGAATCCGATGGGCAGGGCGCCGAACTTGAGCTGGTCGGCGAGCGTCTTGGCGCTCTCCTGCGTGAAGTTGCCGGAGATCTGCGGCCGACCGTCCGTAATGACCGCGTTGGTCGTCGGTGCGGAGATCACGCGCCCGTCGAGGACGATGGCGAACCGGTTGCGCGGGTCACCCTGCTGGTAGGAGTACAACCGCTCGGTGACGCCGGCGAACTGCTCTGTACCGGTCTCGTCGAAGGTGATAAACACACCCCACTGACCGGTGCTAACGCCCTGGTTGTTGGTGATGAGACCGCTCGACGCGTCGGCGATCGTCTCGCCGGAGACCTCGACCGGTCCCAGCACAAACTTCTCGACACCCAGCTGGTCACACGTGATGAGGGGCTCCCCCGCTGGCGCCACATTGGCCGCATTGGCGTCGACCGAGGCACAGTCGAAGGACTGGAACTCTTCCAGCATCTCGGGGCTGACCCAATTCGGGTCGCTCGCGTCGGTCGGGGTCGCCGTGGGCGTGGTCGCCGGAGACTCGCTTGGCGCGGGTGTCTCCGTGGCTCCCGGAGTAGGCGTTGCGGTCGGTGATGTTCCGTCGTCCACCGACGAGTTCGAGGCCGCGTCGGTGTAGATCACCGGACGGAACTCGAGCTTGGCTGAGGACTCGATGCGGGCGATCGTCTGGTCATCCGGGATTCCGGGGATCGAGACGACGATGTTCTGGGAACCCTGCGTGCTGATCTCGGACTCGGACACGCCGGCGGCGTCGATGCGCTGACGGATGATCGAGACCGCCTGATCGAGCTGCTGCTGTGAAACGGTCTGGCCGCTCTCGAGCCGCGGGGCGAGGATGATCTGCGTGCCACCCTCAAGATCGAGGGCGAGCTTCGGCGTCCATGAGCCTCCGCCCCAGAGGACACCGGCACCGTTGATCGCGATGAGACCGACGATAATGACGCCCAGCCATGTGAGCGAACGCCACGCCTTTCGGACGGGAGTTGGTCTGGCCACCGACTGTCTCTGCTTTCTGGTCCGGGATCGGGTAGCGCCGTTGCGCGCCCGAATGACGGTGCTGGCCCCGCGACGCGGGACCAGCACCCAAGGCTAGTGGTTACTCGCCGGTCTTCTTGGACGCGCGGGGCTTCTTGGCCGTCTCCGTGCGCTCGCCGTACTTCGGCTCGGTCTCGGCGGCGGCGGCCTCCGCGGCTTCGCGCTCGGCCTGCTCGCGGTTGGCGATCTCCATCGCTTCCTCGACCGAACGGGGAGCGTTCGGGTCCGCTTCGGTTGCCTCGACGACCTTTGCGAGGGTCTGACGGTGCACGGTGACGATCACGCCGGGGCTGATCTCGATGTTCGCCTCGTTGGCGACCTCATCCACCGAGACCACCGTTCCGAAGAGTCCGAAGCTCGTCATGACCTTCGCACCCGGGACCATCTTGGTCTGGAGTTCCTCGGCCTGCTGGCGACGCTTGCGGCTGTTGCGGAACATGAAGAAGATGAGCACCGCCAGGATGGCGAGCATTCCGATAGTCAACCAGTCCATGGTTATTGGCTCCCTTTCATGGAGTCTGCCCGCGATACGAGCTCGGGTTCGCCAGTCTACGTCCGCGTAGCTGATCGACTGCTCGATTATAGGTCATCGCCGAAGAGGCCCGGCTGGGCGCCCGGGGCCGCATGTGGCGTCATCCCGAAGTGTTCCCACGCCGAACGTGTGGCGACGCGACCGCGGGGGGTTCGCGTGAGCAGCCCGATGCGCACGAGGAACGGCTCGACGACCGATTCGATCGTCTCGGACTCCTCGCCGACCGAGACGGCGAGCGTGTTGAGCCCCACCGGCCCGCCGTCGAAACGGGAGAGCACGGCGTGCATGACCGCACGATCGAGACGATCGAGGCCTCGCTCGTCGACGTCGTACAACTCGAGTGCCGCCCGAACCGCATCCAGTCCTGCTCCCCCGCCGTGCACGAGCGCGTAGTCGCGCACTCGCCGCAACAGGCGGTTGGCGATCCGCGGGGTGCCCCTGCTCCGGCGGGCGATCTCCGCCAACGCGCGGTCCTCGACCTCCAGATCGAGCAGACGCGCCGCCCGGCGGAGCACCTCTTCGAGTTCTGCCTCCTCGTAGAACTCGAGGTGTGCCGTGAAGCCGAACCGATCACGCAAGGGGTTGGGCAGCAGTCCGCTTCGCGTCGTCGCGCCCACGAGCGTGAACGGCGCCAGGTCGAGCGGAACGGAGGTCGCACCCGCGCCCTTGCCGACCATGATGTCGATCCGGAAGTCCTCCATCGCGAGGTAGAGCATCTCTTCGGCGGACCGCGCCATGCGGTGGATCTCGTCGATGAAGAGCACCTCGCCGGGAACGAGTGACGAGAGCAGGGCGGCGAGATCTCCCGCGTGCTGGATCGCCGGCCCGCTCGACATCCGCAGTGGGCGCTCGCCCTCGTGGGCGATGATCATTGCGAGTGTCGTCTTGCCGAGGCCCGGCGGCCCGGCCAGAAGGATGTGGTCGGGCGTGCGGTTCTGCAGGGCCGCCGCACGAAGCAGGAGTTCGAGCTGCCCCCGCACCTTGCGTTGACCGACGAATTCGGCGAGCGACTTGGGTCGCAACGCACCCTCGAAGGCAAGCTCCGCCTCGGATTCCGGCTCGGGTCGCACGACCCAATCGGCATCCACGTCAGTTCCTCGCGCCGAGCGCCGCCAGTGCGCGTCTCAGGAGCGCGGGCACGCTGTGGCGATCCTCGTCGGGCGCATCCGCGAGGATCTCGTCGACCGCATTCGCTGCCACTCGTTCGGGCCACCCGAGACCCACGAGGGCGACGGTGACGTCTTGGGCGACCGACGATATCCGGCCGCTCCCGGTCGCGCTGCTCTGCACCGGCGCGATGAGTTTGCCCGCGAGCGAGACGACGATGAGCTTGGCCGTCTTCGGACCGATGCCTGACACCTTGCGGAAGGCAGCATCATCTTCGGCACTCACGGCGGCCGCGATCTGCGCCGGAGACAGCGCCGCGAGCACGCCGATCGCACTCTTCGGTCCCACCCCTGTCACGCCTCGCAAGAGGTCGAACACATCGAGCTCCTCGGCGGTCGCGAACCCGTAGAGGGAGAGGTCATCCTCACGAACGATGAGCGCGGTCCGCAGCATCGCTTCGGAACCGACTCGCAGGGCCAGGGCGTGCTGAGGCGTAACGGTCACCGCGAGGCCGACCCCGCCCACCTCGATGACGACGGTCGACCCCAGAGCCGACAGCACCGTACCGCGCACCGAGGAGATCATGAGGTCACCCTACGAGCGGACGCGGACCTCTCGGCTTCCCGCCACGCCCGCTGGGCGGGCGTGGCTGCGACGAACGTGGGCTCGGCAACGGGAGCGCCCCGCCAGGCGTGACAGATCGCCAGCGCAAGCGCGTCGGACGCGTCCGCCGGCCGCGGCACCTCCGCCAGTCCGAGCAGGCGTGCCACCATCGCGCCCACCTGCCGTTTGTCGGCGGAGCCGTAACCGGTCACCGCAGCCTTCACCTCTGTCGGCGTGTGCAGGCCCACCGGCAGGCCGCGCGCCGCTGCGAGGTGGAGGGCGACACCGCTCGCCTGCGCCGTGCCCATGACCGTGCGCACATTGTGCTGCGCGAACACCCGCTCGATGGCGACCGAGTCGGGGCGATGAGCATCCAGCAAGGCCTCGATACCCTCGGCGATCACGAGGATTCGACGTTCGAGGGCGAGATCAGGCGGAGTACGAATGACGTCGACGTGCACGAGCGCGACGGTTCGCGTTCGCGATACATCGACAATTCCGACGCCGCAGCGGGTGAGCCCCGGGTCGATGCCGAGGACTCGAAGGGACATGCCCCTAGTCTTCGTCCAATTCGGCCTGAACCTCGGGCGACACGGCGAAGTTCGAATAAATGTTCTGAACGTCGTCCGAGTCCTCGAGGGCATCGATGAGCCGGAACACCTTGCGTGCCGTGTCTGCATCCACGTCGACACTGAGGTTGGGCACGAACTCCGCCTCCGCTGAGTCGTAGTCGATGCCCGCCGCTTGGAGCGCAGTGCGCGCTTCGACGAGCTGCGAGGGATCGGTGATCACCTCGAAGCCGCCGCCCTGGTCCTTGACCTCTTCGGCGCCCGCGTCGAGGACGGCCTCGAGGATGGCATCCTCGGTGACCTCGTCCGTCTTCGTGATCGAGATGACGCCCTTGCGAGCGAAGTTGTAGGCGACACTGCCCGGGTCGGCCATCGTGCCGCCGTTGCGCGTCATCGCGGTGCGGACGTCGGCGGCCGCACGGTTCTTGTTGTCGGTGAGGCACTCGATGAGCAGCGCCACTCCGTTAGGCCCGTAGCCCTCGTACATGATCGTCTGGTAGTCGACCGCCTCGCCGGAAATGCCAGCGCCCCGCTTGATCGCGCGGTCGATGTTGTCGTTGGGCACCGACGTCTTCTTGGCCTTCTGCACGGCGTCGTACAGGGTCGGGTTGCCGGCGAGATCGGCACCGCCGATCTTCGCGGCGACCTCGATGTTCTTGATGAGCTTGGCGAACGACTTGGCACGACGCGCGTCGATGACGGCCTTCTTGTGCTTTGTGGTCGCCCACTTGGAGTGGCCAGACATGCAGAACATCCTAGCCGGGGCGGGCCAGCCCGCCCGCCGACCGCGGTGCCGTAGCATCGGGGCGTGCCCGACCGCTGGTTCCGCATCCTCTACTCCCGAAACGCGTTCCTCCGGTCACTCGCCGAAGACGGGCAGCAGCTCGAGACGCTCTCGCCGATGCACGCGATCCGCGCGATGGAGCGGTTCCACACGAACTTCCGCCCTCAGCACGGCGATGCCGACGAACTGATCTGCGATTGGGGCGTGTCGCACGAGGATGACACCCTGTGGGAGTTCGCGGTCGTGCGGCGGATGACCAGACACGACGTTCCCCCGGTGCGCCTGCGTCTGGTGCTTCAGGTTCTTCGACGAGAGGGCGACCCACGCGGTTCGGCGCCGATGACGACGTGGCGCGACGCCGCCGAGACCGCCGGCTACGCGGCCCTGCGCGGACGTCGCATCCGCGCGCGGGCGCTGGACCAGGTCACCGAGTAGGAGCTTCGACTCACCCGCCCTGCCGCGCCGGCAGTCGCACCCCCGCAGCACGCAGCTCGAGGGCCGCGAGATCGCGAACGACGTCATCGTCGCCCCGCCGCCATGCGGCCATCGGATCGGGGTGGACGCGCGCCAGGTCCGCCAGCCGTCGAGTGGCCAGCGCCCGTAGCGCCAACAAGTCCGTACCCGTTCCCGTGTCCACGATGGCGCGAACGCGAGCGGCACGTCGAGCGAAACGAATGCGCGGGATGAGCCAGGCCGCCAGAATCATCGCGATCGGGAAGATCGCAATTCCAATGCCGAGAGCCAACGCGAGCTGAAAGACCGCGGCCTGCTGATCCTGTCCGGCGGTCTCGAGTGCGGCGCCCGCCTGGCTCGCCCCGTCAAAGGGGATCCGGATGCCGCCCCCAATCACCGGCACTCCCCCGAGCGTCTCACCCACCTCAGTCATCGTCTCGCGGAAGCCCGAACCGGCCTGTTCCATCTGAACACCGAAGTCGGCCAACGCCCGCACCAGGCCGAAGACGGTGACCCCCACCCAGATCCAGAACGCGATGAGCAGCAAGGCGATCACGTCTGCGGTGATCTGGCGGGCGCGACGCTCTGGATAGTCGGAATACAGTCTCATTCGCCCATGATGCCAGCACGCGTGCCGGCGCGAACGGGTCAGGCGGCAGCGACGCGCGACAGGAAACGTTCGTGGAAGCGGGTCTCCCCCGAGATCTCCGGGTGGAAGGCGGTGCCGAGGATCGGCCCCTGCTCGACCGCAACGACGCGGCCGTCATCGAGCTGGGCGAGCGAGGTCACGCCCGCCCCCAACCGTTCGACAACGGGAGCACGAATGAACACGGCATGCACGGGAGGCTCGCCGAGTGCCGGCACCTTCAGATCCGCTTCGAAGGAGTCCACCTGCGACCCGAACGCATTGCGGCGCACGACGATGTCCAGTCCCCCGATCGTCTCCTGGCCGCTGATCGCGTCCAGCACCGTATCCGCGAGCATGATGAGCCCGGCACAGGTGCCATACACCGGCAGCCCTGCCTTGACCGCTGCTCGCAACGGCTCGGCCATGCCGAACTGCCGGGCGAGCTTGTCCATCACGCTCGACTCACCACCCGGGATGACGAACCCACGAACCCGGGCAAGTTCCTCGGGACGGCGCACGCGTGTCACGTCCGCGCCCAACGCGGTGAGAACGGCGACGTGCTCGCGCACATCCCCCTGGAGCGCGAGAACGCCGACGGGAAGCGGCGTTGACATCTGTCGAGCGGCTACCAGCCGCGCTCAGCGAGCCGGTGCGGCGCGGCAAGGTCTGACACGTTGATGCCCACCATCGCTTCGCCGAGCCCGCGGGACGCTTCCGCGATCACGGCGGGGTCGTCGTAGAACGTGGTCGCCTTGACGATCGCGGCGGCACGCTTGGCGGGTTCGCCGGACTTGAAGATGCCCGAACCGACGAAAACGCCGTCCGCACCGAGTTGCATCATGAGAGCCGCATCCGCCGGGGTGGCGACTCCGCCCGCGGTGAACAGCACCACGGGGAGCGTGCCGGTCTCGGCAACCTCCCGCACCAGGTCGTACGGCGCTTGCAGCTCCTTGGCGGCCACGTAGAGCTCGTCCTTCGTCTTGGAGCGCAACGCGTTGATCTCGCCCTTGATCGTGCGGATGTGCTTGGTCGCCTCCGACACGTCGCCCGTGCCGGCCTCACCTTTCGAACGGATCATCGCCGCGCCTTCGGTGATGCGGCGCAGTGCCTCCCCCAGATTGGTCGCACCGCACACGAAGGGCACCTGGAACTGCCACTTATCGATGTGGTTGACGTAGTCCGCCGGCGAAAGAACCTCGGACTCGTCGATGTAGTCGACCTTCAGGGCCTCGAGCACCTGCGCCTCGACGAAGTGACCGATGCGCGCCTTGGCCATGACCGGAATAGACACCGAGGCGATGATCTGGTCGATAAGGTCGGGGTCGCTCATCCGCGCGACCCCGCCCTGGGCGCGGATGTCCGCCGGAACGCGCTCGAGCGCCATGACAGCGACGGCGCCCGCATCCTCGGCGATCTTGGCCTGGTCGGGGGTGACGACGTCCATGATGACGCCGCCCTTGAGCATCTCAGCGAGGCCGCGCTTGACGCGGGTGGTTCCGGGCTCGGGCGTTGCAGGGTTCTGGCTCATGATCCTTGAATTCTACGTGGGGTGTGCCGCCTACTTCCGCGGCCAATCGATACCCCGTGGCTCACGCGGGCCAGGCTTGCGCGATCTCCGCGCGAACCTCGCCGAGCAGCCGCGGGACCGCCTTGGTTCCGGCCACGATCGGGAAGAAGTTCGAGTCGAGCGCCCACCGCGGAACGATGTGCTGATGCAGGTGCTCGGCGACACCCGCGCCCGCGATGCGACCTTGGTTCATCCCGATGTTGAAGCCGTGGCACTGCGCGGTCTCGGTGAGCACGCGCATTGCGGTCTGAGTGAGGCTACCGATCTCGGCCACCTCCTCCGGTGTCGCGGCGTCATACGTCGCAACATGACGGTAGGGGCACACCAGCAGGTGGCCGCTGTTGTAGGGGTAAAGATTCAGCAGCACGTAGGCCAGGCGCCCGCGGTGCACAATGAGCGCCTGTTCGTCGCTCAAGGTCGGCGCCGTGCAGAACGGGCAATCGTCGCCGGTCGGCTCCTGCTCGCTGTTCGACTTGATGTACGCGATGCGGTATGGAGTCCACAGGCGCTGGAAGGCATCCGGTACGGCGGCGAAGCCGGAGGCGGGCTCGCCCTCCCCCAGCTCCGTGCCGTCGTAGTCGCGCACCGTCAGACCTGCTCCTTGGAGCGGATCGCCTCGAGGATGCGCGCGATCGCCTCATCCACGGGGATGCCGTTCTCCTGGTGTCCGTCGCGGAACCGGAAGCTCACCGAGCCGTTGGCGGAGTCCTCGGCACCGCCGATGAGCTGGTACGGCACCTTCTGCAGCGTGTGCGTGCGGATCTTCTTCTGCATCCGGTCGCTGGAGGCATCCAGTTCCGCGCGCACGCCGTGGGCCTTAAGTCGATCGATGATCGATCGCAGGTACTCCTCGTGCTCTTCGGAGACGGGGATGCCCACGACCTGCACCGGCGAAAGCCACACGGGGAACGCACCCGCGTAGTGCTCGAGGAGGATGGCGAAGAAGCGCTCGATCGAGCCGAGCAGCGCACGGTGGATCATGACGGGCTGCTGCCGCGATCCGTCCGCCGCCGTGTACTCGAGGTCGAACAGTTCAGGCTGGTTGAAGTCGAGCTGCACGGTGGACAACTGCCAGGTGCGTCCGATCGCGTCCGTGGCCTGCACGGAGATCTTGGGACCGTAGAACGCGGCCCCGCCGGGGTCGGCGACGAGCTCCAACCCGGAGTCGAGTGCGACCTCGCGCAGGGTCTCGGTCGCGACCTCCCACTGCTCGTCGGTGCCCACCGACTTCTCGGGGTCGCGCGTCGAGAGCTCCAGATAGAAGTTCTCCAGGCCGTACCCGCGGAGCGTCTCGAAGACGAAGTCGAGCTGGCGGGCGATCTCGTCTTTCACCTGGTCGGGCGTGACATAAATGTGGGCGTCGTCCTGGGTGAGCCCGCGCACGCGCGTGAGGCCGTGCAGGGTGCCCGACTTCTCGTAGCGGTACACGGTGCCGAACTCGGCCAGGCGCAGCGGAAGTTCCCGATAGCTGCGCCCGCGCGCCCGGTAGATGAGGTTGTGCATCGGGCAGTTCATGGGCTTCAGGTAGTAGTCCTGGCCCTGGCGCGTGACGTTGCCTTCGGCATCCGTCTCCTCGTCGAGGTGCATGGGCGGGAACATGCCGTCCTTGTACCAGTTGAGGTGCTGGCTGATCTCGTAGAGGTGCCCCTTGGTGATGTGCGGGCTGTTGACGAGGTCGTACTCGTGGGCGAGCAGCCGCTCGCGCATGTAGTTCTCAATCTCGGCGCGGATGATGCCGCCCTTGGGGTGGAAGACCGCCAAGCCCGACCCGATCTCCTCGGGGAAGGAGAAGAGGTCCAGCTCGAGTCCGAGCTTGCGGTGGTCGCGTCGCGCGGCCTCCGCCTGGCGCTCCTGGTAGGCGCGCAGCTCATCCTTGGTCGGCCACGCGGTGCCGTAGATGCGCTGCAGCTGCTTGTTCTTCTCCGACCCCCGCCAGTAGGCCGCGGCGTTGCGCACGAGCGACCAGCCGTTGCCGATCATGCGCGTGTTCGGCAGATGCGGCCCGCGGCACAGGTCCTTCCAGAACACTTCGCCGGTCTTGCCGTCGACGTTGTCGTAGATGGTCAGTTCGCCGGCGCCGACCTCGACGGATTCGCCGTCCTGGCCGTCGGCCGCCGAACCCTTGAGGCCGATGAGTTCGAGCTTGTAGGGCTCGCCTGCGAGTTCCGCACGCGCCTCCTCATCGGTCACGACCCGGCGGACAAACCGCTGCCCCTGACGGATGATGCGATCCATCGCCTTCTGGATCGCCTTGAGGTCTTCGGGCGTGAAGGGCTCGGCGACATCGAAGTCGTAGTAGAAGCCGTCGGTGACGGGCGGCCCGATACCGAGCTTGGCCTCGGGGTTGATCGACTGCACGGCCTGCGCGAGCACGTGCGCGGTCGAGTGGCGCAGGATGTTGAGGCCGTCGGCGGAGTCGATGGTCACCGGCTCGACCACATCCGTCTCCGTCGTCGTGGCGGCCAGGTCCTTGAGCTCGCCGTTGACGCGCATGGCGACCACGGAACGGTCGGAGAAGAGGTCGAATCCGGTCTGGCTCACCCGTGCGAGTTTAGTCGCGTGGCGGAGCGTCGCCGGACGCGGCGAGGAGCTGTTTGAGCCGCTCCGGTGTGGCGCCCTCGAGCTCCACGACCTTGGAGCGGTGCGTTGCCCCGGAGACGAGTGAGACTGCGCGCGTCGGGACCCCGAAGGCAGCGGCGACGGCCGCACAGGCTGCGGCTGTCGCGCGCCCGTCGGTGGCGCGCTCCGCGACCCGCACGATCAGGGCGCCCGTGCGAGCCGCCGACGCCGGACCGGCGCGAACCGGGGTGGACGTGGATGCGGATCCGCACGCCACGAGTGTGGCACGCAACCCCTGCTGCAGGTCGCACGAACCCGTGAAGCGTGTTAAGGCGAAAACCCCCGGTGGGCCGGGGGTTCAGGTGGTGGGCGATACTGGGATCGAACCAGTGACCTCTTCCGTGTCAGGGAAGCGCGCTACCGCTGCGCCAATCGCCCTCGTTCGCACGAGGCCCTCGCTTGCGCGAGGAGTGAGTCACATCGAGATGCGACTCCCGAGGTGGCGACGGGATTTGAACCCGTGTACACGGCTTTGCAGGCCGTTGCCTCGCCTCTCGGCCACGCCACCGCGCGCGGGCCGAATCAGCAGGGCTGACACTTCCCACTCGAGCGGATGACGAGACTCGAACTCGCGACCCTCACCTTGGCAAGGTGATGCGCTACCAACTGCGCTACATCCGCAACGCCCGCATTTCTGCGTGCCTGACGACTCTAACCGATCCTGCGGCAGGGTGCCAATCCATGACGCGAGTGTCGCGCGACGTGACGAAGCGCCCCACGATTCTGTGGCAAGATTGTCGACGCGGGCGATTGGCGCAGTTGGTAGCGCGCTTCCTTCACACGGAAGAGGTCATCAGTTCGAGTCTGGTATCGCCCACCACTCACCTCCGCGGACATTCTTCTCCCGCCTCATCAGTCTCCTCGAACCACTCGATGAGCGCTGCTCGAGCGACAGGGTGCAGGTTGGCGAACGCCGCGATAGCGCGGACGATCCTCATGCCGATAGTCATGTGTCCTCCTGGGTCTCGAGAACACGACGGTCGGCGGCGGTCGAAATCGACCGTTCGGGCGAACCGATTCAGGCGTCGCCGAGTTCGTCCAGCCGGCGACGGAGGTATCGGCGCTCGGCGCCGGTCGGGGCCCGCTCGAGAGCCCGCCGATAGGCCTCAATCGCCTCAACGGATCGGCCCATGCGACGCAGCAGGTCGGCGCGCGCGGCGTGCACTAGGTGCGAGTCGCGCAGTTCCGCGTCGGCGTCGAGCCGGTCGAGTTCGTCCAGGCCGACCTCGTATGACTCGGCGAAGGCCACGGCGATCGCGCGATTGAGCCGCACCATCGGCGACTCGGTGAACGTCGCGAGCTCGTCATAGAGCTCGAGGATGCACGGCCAGTCCGTCTCGGCGGCATCCCGCGCGAGTGCATGTTCGGCGGCGAGCTCAGCCTGAACGCGGTACCCGCCGCGCACGCCGTAGGGCTGCTCCAGCAGAGCCCGCGCCTCGGCGATGAGGTCCCTATCCCACACGCTGCGATCCTGATGCTCCAGAGGTACCAGGTCTCCTTCGGCATCGACTCGTGCCGTGCGCCGGGAGTGATTCAGCAGCATGAGCGCCAACAGAGCCCGCGCCTCATCGTTTTGGCCCGGTCCGATGAGATCGATCGTCAGCCGCAAGACCCTGATCGCCTCCGCCGCGAGGTCGACGCGCATCCAGTCATCTCCGCCGGACGCCGTGTAGCCCTCCGAGTAGACGAGGTACAGCACCGCGAGCACGCCGTCGAGACGTTCCGGCAACTCCTCCGCGGCCGGGACGCGGAACGGGATGCCCGCTCCACGAATCCGCCGCTTGGCACGCACGAGGCGCTGCGCCATCGTCGACTCGGAGACGAGGAACGCGTGCGCGATCTGACGGGTCGTCAGTCCCGCTACCGCGTGCAGCGTCAAGGCGACGCGCGCCTCCATGGCCAAAGCCGGATGCGCGCACGCGAACAGCAACCGCAGCCGGTCGTCGGCCTCCTCATCCCACTCGCGCGCGGCGAGCACCGCCGGGTCGGGGCTCACGTCGCCCATGGTCACCGCCACGGCCGCGACCTCGCGGAGCTTACGTTCTTCGACGGTCCGCCTGCGGAGCGCATCCATTGCGGTGTTGCGTGCGACGGTCGTCAACCACGCACCGGGAACGTCAGGTACTCCGTCCCTCGGCCAGCTCGCGGCCGCCTTCTCGAAGGCGACCTGCGCGGCATCCTCCGCCAGCCCCCAATCGCCCGTCACCCGGATCAACGTGGCGACGATGCGCGCCCACTCCTCTCGGTGGGCGCGCTCGATCGCCTGGGTCGCGGTCAGGCGGACTCCTCCTCGATCGGCCGGCCTTCCTCGTCGAGCTCGAGCGGCCAGAACGGTCGCAGCTCGAGCGTGCCGAATCGGGCCATCGGATGCTTCGAGGCGACCTCGATCGCCTCGTCAAGATCCCGGCACTCGAGCACGTCGAAGCCGGCCACCCACTCCTTGGCTTCGATGTAGGGGCCGTCGGTCACGAGCAGCTTGCCCCCGCGCACCCGCACGGTCGTCGCATCCTCGACCGGCCGCAGGCGCTCACCCATCACGGAGACGCCCCGCTCGACCATCTCGTCGATCCACTGCCCGATGGTGTCCTGTTCGGGCTCGTAGGGGTCGGCCGCCGGGTCGGCGACCACGAACATGAAGTAGCGCATGGATTTCCCTTCGTCGATGTCACGCTATGCACTGACGACGAACGGCGTAAGCCCGAATCGACACCTCACCGCGTTAGCCTTCCTCTCATGGTCTCCCGCCCCGATCGCCCTCGCCCGGCGCGCGAGTTCGCGGCCGGCGTTCGGATCCTGTTCCGGGGGCTCACCGTCTGGGCGACCGCCCCCGGCCTGATGGTGCTCGGGATGCTGCCCGCCCTCATCGTCGGCGCGGCGTTCGTCGCCGGTCTCGTCGCGCTCGGCGTGAACATCGAGGGCATCGCCGCGTGGATGACACCGTTCGCGAACACGTGGGACGAGCCGCTGCGCACGGGCACGCGCGTCGTCGCCGCGCTCGCGACATTCGGCGTCGCCATCCTCGTGATCGTCTACCTGTTCACGACGCTCAGCCTCATCATCGGCCAACCCTTCTACGAGCGGATCTGGCTGCACGTCGAGCGGCGGTTCGGGCCTGCGCCGGAGAATCCGCTCGGATTCTGGCGGGCCCTGTGGCGCGGCCTCGGGGCGGCGGTGCGGCTCGTGCTTCCGACGATCCTGCTCGGCATCGCCGTGTTCATCATCGGACTGGTGCCGCTGGTCGGTCAGTTCGTCGGGGTGCTGCTTGGCGCTCTCCTTGGCGGGTGGCTCCTCGCTCTCGAACTGACGGGGCTCGCGTTCGACGCGCGAGGCATGACCTTCCGCGAACGGCGGGCTGCGCTGCGTGGGCGTCGCGCGGCGGCGACCGGGTTCGGCGCCGCGGTCTACCTGGTGTTCCTGTTGCCGTTGGGCGCTGTGATCATGATGCCCGCCGCCGTCGCCGGGGCCACAATGCTCGCGCGCCGCGCACTCGGGGAGCCAGATGTTCCGCCGCGTCGAGTCAGCCCGGCACCGGACGAGCCCGGCCGAAACGCGCCGTCACCCCGGGACTGAACAGCACGGAGTCCGGCTCGCCGCTCACGTTCACGCCCGCAAGCCGCACGAGATCGTCGTCGAGATGGCTGAGGCGCGCCGGATGCAGACGCCACTCTTCATGCTCGTTGGGAAGGTAGATGGTTCGTCCGAACCGTTGCGTGAACAGCCCCCAGCGTGCGGTGAGGAAGAGTTCGAGGTCACCGGGCACCATGGACTCCGGGTCCCATTCGATCCCGAACCGGCTGTGGCCGGGACCCACATGTCGCCGCGCACGAAAGTCGACCGATCGATTCGAGCGGGCAATAGAGGTCGCGGACCATCGGTACGGAATCGAGAAGGCGGCCCGGGCGGCGAGCACGGCGGCAAGCCTCGACGCCTCCAGGGAACGGAAGACGACCCCGCGCCGCCCGCCGGCATCCACCGCATAGAGGCGCACGTTGATCTCAGCAAAGCGACCGAAATACGGAATCGGAGGACTCGCCCCGATCGTCGCCCGATCGAGCTCGAAGCCGATCAGCCCTACCCAGGTCGCGCCGTCCTGTTCGTCCGGGACCACACCGGGCGGCAGAAGCCCTGCGACCGCGTCGGCGGGAACTCGCCAGTGGAGAAAGGCGACGTCTCGCCACTGCTGGCTGGCCACCACCGGGCGATCCAACGGGATCGCCCGTGCGTTGAGCGGTTCCGGCTGAGTGCTCACCGCGTGCGCCGAAACCTCGAGACCAGCATCCAGAGCAGCAACGCGACCACGGCGGAGTAGCCGGCGACGGCCGCCGTGCTCAGGAACTGGTCCTGGATGAAGGCGACCTGTCCGGTGAAGGCGAATCCCGTCCCCGTCGCGAGCAATCCGAGCAACACGATTCCCGTGGCCGCCGCGACGAGGTGGGATCCGACGATGAACCACTGACCTCGCCCCGAGGCTTGCACGCGGCGCAGAGTCAGAATGCACGCCAGGCCTCCCGCGATGACGCCGAAGGATGCGGCGGCCACCGGAGACACGAGCGGCGCACCGGCCGTCATCGCCACGAGGCCGCTCACGAGACCCGCAGCGACCGCGGAGAGAGTGGTCGTCTGATGCCGAATGCGTTGAACCGCAAGCCACCCGGCGACACCACCTCCCGCCGCAACGAGCGCATTGACGATGACCTCGATCGAGGTGGGGCTGATCGCCAGCTCCGCGCAGACCAGCCAGCCGATCCACCCGACGACAAGCGCAATGACGGCGCCCGATCCGAGGCCGCGCGGCACGCGAACCTCGGTGGCGATGGCCTCACGCGTGCCCGGCGCGACGAGGACCCCGAGGGCCGCCGCGCCCGCGGCGACGTTGAGGGCGAGCGACCCACCGTGATCGACGGGCACCATCCCGGCAACACCGGTGACGAAGGTCGCGAGCGCGACAGGCACATAGACCGCAAGGCTCCAGCCCGCCGCGAAGACCAGGGAGGCGAGCGTTCCCGCGCCGAGCGCTCGTGGCGCACAGGTGGCGACGAGCGCGGCTACGCCGCCGAGCGGGCCGAGCGGGATCGTGAGGTCAGTGAACGATGGCAGGCTCACGAACGGCACGCATGCGTACCAGGCGATGGTTCCGACGCCGGCACTCGCAAGCGAGAGGCCCACGCTGTGGGCGAGCGTCTCGGACGGAGCCAGCCGGGCGTAGAGGATCGCGACGGCACCCATCACCAGCAGTAGCGCGACAACAGCCGCGACGACAATGAGCCATTCGGGCATGGTCTCCCCCACGAGCACAAGAGTAGGGGGTGCCGCTCGTGATGAGCGACACCCCCTACCGAGGTTGTGACGACCTACTTCGAGTCGGCGAGCACGTAGCCCTCTTCACCGTGAACCACGGTGTCGATGCCGGCGATTTCGTCCTCGTTCTTCACCCGGAAGCCCATGGTCTTCTCGATGATGAAGCCGATGACGAACGCTCCGACGAAGGAGTAGATCATGACCGCGAGGGCCGCGATCGTCTGCACCAGCAGCTGCGTGCCGTCACCGCCCAGGAAGAGGCCGGTGCCGTTGGCGAAGAAGCCGAGGTACAGGGTTCCGATCAGACCGCCGACGAGGTGGATGCCCACGACGTCGAGCGAGTCGTCGAAGCCGAGCTTGAACTTGAGCTCGATCGCGAGCGCGCAGACCACACCAGCCACGAGGCCGAGGAGCATCGCCCAGCCGGGCAGCAGCGATGCACACGCCGGAGTGATGGCGACGAGACCGGCCACGGCGCCCGACGCGGCGCCCACCGAGGTGGGCTTGCCGTCCTTGATCTTCTCGACGACGAGCCAGCCGAGCAGAGCAGCGGCGGGGGCGATGATCGTGTTGACGAACGCGATCGCGGCGGTGTTGTCGGCGGCGAGTTCCGATCCGGCGTTGAAGCCGAACCAGCCGAACCACAGCAGACCGGCGCCGAGCAGCACGAACGGCGGGTTGTGAGGCACGTGCGCGCCCTTGGCGAAGCCGACACGCTTACCGAGCACGAGCGCGAGCGCGAGAGCCGCGGCACCGGCGTTGATGTGCACCGCGGTTCCACCCGCGAAGTCGATCACGCCCAGGCCGAACACGTCCTGCAGACCGTGGGTGATCCAGCCGCCGTAGGCGAAGCTGCCGTCCTCAGCGAGGCCGAAGTTGAACACCCAGCTCGCAACGGGGAAGTAGACGAGCGTCGCCCAGACACCGGCGAACACCATCCACGCGCCGAACTTGGCACGGTCGGCGATCGCACCCGAGACGAGCGCGACCGTGATGATCGCGAACGTCGCTTGGAAGGCCACGAACGCCATCGGCGGGTAGGCGGCTCCTTCCGGCGTCTCCAGCAGGTTGCCCAGGAAGATGGCTCCCGTGTCGATCGTCCAGGGGAACAACGTTCCCTCGGCGCCCGGGAAGGCGATCGCGTAGCCGTAGATCGCCCACAGGACACCGATGAGACCGATCGCGCCGAAGCTCATCATCATCATGCTGATGACGCTCTTGGCCTTGACGAGTCCGCCATAGAAGAAGGCGAGTCCCGGCGTCATCAACAGCACAAGTGCTGCCGCCAGGAGCAGGAAGGCGGTATTGCCCTGATCCATTGTGTGTACCTCTCTAGAGTTGCTGCGAAGGATGCACCGTCGGGTCCCCAGGGGAATCGCACCTGGTACGGGTGCCAGTCTGGCGACGCGAGGTTTCGCTCCGGGTGCCTGTCACGTTTCCGTTCTGTTACGCGAGTCCCTCGCGTGTAAACACTGTGTTTCGCGCCGCCACCGACCTGCTGGGAGTTGCCACTTCCGTAGGATCGAGGGGTGACTCTCCTGCGTTCAGAGCGATTTTCCGCACTCCTGCTGGTGTTCGCTGCGGTACTCGCGCTCATCATCGCGAACTCGGCACTCGGCCCCGCGGCGGCCCAGATCAAGGAGTTTCACCTGGGCATCCCCGCCCTCGGGCTGGACTTGTCGATCGGCCACTGGGTCAAGGACGGGCTGCTGGCCGTGTTCTTCTTCATTGCCGCGATCGAACTGCGCCACGAACTCCGCCACGGCGAGTTGAACTCCGCTCGCAAGGCCCTCGTGCCGAGCATCGCCGCAGTCGGAGGCGTCCTCGTACCGGCGATCGTCTACTTGCTCATCGTCTGGGGCTCCCCCGACCTCGTCGGGGGCTGGCCGATTCCCACGGCAACGGACATCGCCTTCGCGCTCGGAGTTCTGGCGATCGTCGGGCGCGGACTCCCCCCGAAGTTTCGCGCCCTCTTGCTGGCACTCGCGGTAATCGATGACCTCATCGCGATCATCATCATCGCGGCCTTCTTCACGACGAACCTCGCTCCGCTGCCACTCCTGCTCGCCGTGCCTGTCGTGTTGGTGTTCGGCTGGCTCAGCTACCGGGCCGCCCGACGCGCCCGCGGATGGCAGATCGTCGTGCTCATCGCTCTCGGGTTGGTCGCGTGGTACCTCGTCTACCTGTCCGGCGTGCACGCGACAATCGCGGGCGTGGCGCTCGGGCTCGTGATGGCCGACGGCGCGGCGCGCAAGACGAGGCACGCCATCGAGCCTTGGTCGAACGTCGTCATCCTCCCCCTCTTCGCACTTGTCGCCGCTCTTGTTCCCCTCCCCGAGGCAAGCCTCGCCGAACTGAGTCCCGCCTTCTGGGCCGTGATCGTCGCACTCCCCGTCGGGAAGGTCATCGGGATCACAGCCGGCGCAATGATCGCAATGAGTCTCGCTGGCCGGTCAGGGGCCGCGAACCGAATGCCGATCGGCGACGTCGTCGCCATCGCCGGACTCGGTGGGATCGGCTTCACGGTGTCCCTGCTCATGAACGAGCTCGCGTTCGAGGCACTGCCCGAGGTCGCCGACGAGGTCACGCTCGCGGTGTTGATCGCGTCGACCATCGCCGCCGTCATCGGCGGGACCATGGCAGCGATCCGGAGCCGGCACTACCGGCGGATCACATCGGATTCGTGAGCGCAACCAGACGAGACGTCGCCCGCAAGTACTTCTTTCGGTAGCCGCCCCCGAGCATGTCATCCGGGAACACCTGATCAAGGGGCGTTCCGTCCGCGATCACGCGAACCTGAGCGTCATACAGACGATCGACGAACGCGACGAAACGAAGTGCGTCCGACTGATGGGTGAACGGCGTCACGCCCGTGATGCCGACCGCCGCGAGGCCCTCAACCATCCAGACATAGCGCGCCGGATGAACCGTCGAGAGGTGTGCGAGCAGCTCCGGCCACGCGTCCAGCGTCGTCGGGCCGTCCACACCGCGAAGGCTCGCCGCGACGTCATCGACAACTCGCGCGTGAGCCTCCACATCGCGGCGGCGGTAGTCCAGTCCGTCGATGCGCACCGTGTCGAACCGTGAAGCGAGCGAATCGATCTCGCGCAGGAAGTCCTGTGCGGCGAACCGACCCTCGCCGAGGGCATTGGGCGGGGTGTTCGAGGTCGCTGCGATCCGGGTGCCCGTCGCGACGAGTTCACCCAGGAGCCGGGCCATGAGACGCGTGTCGCCGGGGTCATCCAACTCGAACTCGTCGATGCACAGGAGCGACGCCCCGCGGAGCAACTCGACCGTCTGGGCGTAGCCGAGCACGCCGACCAGAGCGGTGTACTCGATGAAGGTGCCGAAGTACTTGCGTCCCGGAGCGAGATGCCAGGCGGCAGCGAGGAGGTGGGTCTTGCCGACGCCGAAGCCACCGTCGAGATAGATGCCGGGTCTGCTCGCCGGTTCCTTCTTTCGAGCGAACAGCCTGCCGCCTCCCCCACCCGCGAACCCGGCGATGAAAGATCGGACCGCGGCGACCGCGGCACCCTGCGACGGATAGTCCCGATCGGGGCGGTACGAGTCGAGTGTGGCGTTCTGGAACTGCCGCGGAGGGACCAGCTGCGCGATGAGTTCAGCACCGCTCAGGTGCGGGCTCCGGTCGGTCAGTCGCGTCGGAGTGGCCGTGGTCTCGGCGGTCATGGCTGCTTTCGGCTGATGGTGTGTGTCGAAGTCTTACGGCCTCGCCGTGACGGGCCCGCTCCTGCCCGCGTACAGTCGACAGCGGGTCTTCGACAAGCCTAACGGCGCTCGAGCGGCCCCCACTCATCTCACGCTACGGAGGACACCATGACCGTCGAACTCGACCCGGCAGCGAACCTCGCCCAATTCGCCCACCCCGAACGACTCGTCACGACGCAGTGGCTCGAGGATCACCTCGGGACACCTGGTCTGGTCGTCGTGGAGTCCGATGAAGACGTCCTGCTCTACGAGACGGGTCACATCCCCGGCGCCGTGAAGATCGACTGGCACACCGACCTCAACGACCCGGTCGAGCGCGACTACATCGACGGCGCGCGATTCGCCGAGTTGGTCGGCTCCAAGGGGATCGGCCGTGACACGACCGTGGTCATCTACGGCGACAAGAACAACTGGTGGGCGGCCTACGCGCTGTGGGTCTTCAGCCTTTTCGGACACGAGGATGTGCGACTGCTCGACGGCGGACGCGCGAAGTGGGAAGCCGAGGGCCGTGCCTACACGACCGACGTGCCGACCCCCACTCCGGTCGACTACCCCGTCGTTGAGCGCGACGACTCCGAGTTGCGGGCGTTCAAGGAGGACGTGCTCGCGCACCTCGGCAACCCGCTCATCGACGTGCGTTCCCCGGAGGAGTACTCGGGCGAGCGCACGAGTGCACCGGCCTACCCCGAGGAGGGCGCCCTCCGCGCCGGTCACATCCCGAGCGCGCAGAGCGTGCCGTGGGCCAAGGCCGTCGCGGAAGACGGCACATTCAAGCCGGTCGTCGAGCTGGACGCCATCTACCGCGACGGCGCCGGCCTCAAGCCGGGTGACTCGATCGTGGCTTACTGCCGCATCGGGGAGCGTTCGAGCCACACCTGGTTCGTGCTCAAGCACCTGCTCGGATTCGACAACGTGCGCAACTACGACGGTTCGTGGACCGAATGGGGTTCGGCGGTGCGCGTGCCCATCGTGCGCGGGACCGAGCCCGGAGAGGTGCCGTCGGGCCGTTAGGCTGATGCGGTGACCGAGGCGCTTCCTCCCCGACTCGCCGAGATCCGCGAGGAGTTCCTCGCGCTCGGCACTCGCGACCGACTGCAACTGCTGCTCGAGTTCTCCCAAGAACTGCCCGAACTGCCCGAGGAGTATCGCGACCATCCGGATCTGCTCGAGCGGGTCGAGGAGTGCCAGTCGCCGGTGTTCATCTTCGTCGACGTCGAGGATGACGGGGTCGTGCACCTGCACGCGACGGCGCCGCCGGAGGCCCCCACGACAAGGGGCTTCGCCTCGATCCTCGTGCAGGGTCTAGCAGGCCTCACGGCGGAGCAAGTGCTCGACGTTCCCGACGACTATCCCAACACCATCGGACTCACCGAGGCCGTCAGTCCGTTGCGAATTCGCGGGATGACGGGGATCCTCGCGCGCACGAAGCGTCAGATCCGGCAGAAGCTCGCCGCGTGATCCTCACCCGCGTGCACCCGGCTCCGGCCGAGACCCTCGACCTCGACGCTCCCGCGTCGCGCGACCGGCTTCTGGAGTGGTACCGGCCCCGCAGTGCGGACTGGTTGCGAATCAATCTCGTCATGAGCATCACCGGGAGCGCGGCGGGAGTCGATGGCACGTCCGAAACGCTCACCAACGCGACCGACCGGCGCATCCTCGGGGTGATCCGCGAGTTGAGCGATGTCGTCCTCGTGGGCGCCGCGTCGGTGCGCGCCGAAGGCTACCAACTGCCGCGGCGCGCCCGCCTCGCCGTGGCGACGACCTCCGGTGACCTGGCGGGGCACCGACTCGACGCCGAGCAGCAGCATCGGCTGACGATCGTCTGTCCGCAGTCGGTGGCGCTCCACGTCGCCGCGGAGTTCCCGCGTGCTGAGGTGCTCACGATCCCGGATTCGGCCCCTGTCACTGCGATCCCGACCGCACTGCGCGCGGCCGGCCACCGATCGATCGTGTGCGAAGGGGGTCCAAGCCTCTCCTCCGCGCTGCTCGGTGCGGATGCGGTCGACGAGCTGTGCCTCACGACCGCACCGCTCGTGCGAGAACCAACGCTGCCTGCCTTTGGTCCGTCGACCCTGCCCGAGAAGAATGCCCGGCTGGAGCAACTCCTGCTCGACGAATCGAGCTACGTCTTCACTCGGTGGTCGCTCCGAGCTGCGTGAGCCAGGAGCGTATCGCCTGATTCCATCGCGCGCGGTCGTAGTTCCACAGCCGCGCATGCCGCGCGATCGTGAATCGCTCAAAGGTCACGATGTCGGGGCGTGCGGCAGCGAGCGCCGCCGAGGCATCGACGGGCACGAACCCGTCATCGTCACTGTGGAAGAGCAGGATCGGCACGCGCAGCTCGGCCGACCGTGAGACCAAGTCGAGCCTCGCGAGGTCGATCGGTGCGGCCTGCCCGGTGATCGGACCCGCCCAGGACCTCGTCAAGAGGGTGAGCACGGCGCGGCGTATGACGGGCGGAAGATGGTTGAGGGCCGCCTGGTAGCTCAGCGCCGTGACCCAGTCAACGACGGGAGAGTCCAGCACGACCCCCGAGACGACGTGCGCGTGAGGCGAACGCGTGAGCGCCTGAAGTACGGTCGCGCCGCCCATGGACCAGCCCATGAGAACAATGCTGCGCGCGCCGTGGCTGACGGCGTAGTGCATCGCAGCTTCGACATCGCGCCACTCCGCATCGCCGAGGGCGTAGCGATAGTCGGCGCTGCGCGGGGCTTCGCCGTCGTTGCGATAGGAGATGAGCAGTGTGCTGTAGCCCGCCTCCTGGAAGACGGGCACGGCACGCAGTCCTTCCCTCCGATTGACGGCTCGACCGTGCACTTGGATGACCCACTGACCGGAATCCCGGGCTGCCGGCACCAGCCACGCGGGAGCCGGGCCGAGTTCGGTCTCGATCTGCACATCGACCCACTCGACTCCGAGTTCCGCGGGCGACAGGAAGTACCAGCCGCCGACCCGCCCGGCCCGCGCTTGATCGAGCTCGCCGAAGTCCACGCCGAGGAGCACGCGGGTCACCGACCGGTCGGTCGAACGGATGATCTCACCGATGCGGGCATGTCCGGTGTCACCCGAGAACCACAAACCGTACTGGCCCGGCGTGCGGGTATCGGCCGTCGACGAGACGGTGACGGTGGTCGCGGTGGTGTCGAGCACACGGACGTCCTCCTCGCGACGCCGAGGAGGCGTGACCACAGTGCGAGCGAAGTACACCGCGATCGCTGCGGCCGTGGCCACCGCAGTCAGAGCAACGCCGAAGACGGCGACTGCGGCGACCACCGGGATTCGCCTGCTCAGACCGCGACGCTGAACCGTCATGACAGCCCCTCACGCTCACGTCGCCAGCGGCGTGCCTCAAGCCGTAAGCGACGCTCCCAGCCTAGTGTTCAGTGCGTGGCCGAGACCGCACCCCACCCGCCCCAGCCGTTCGCCGCCGCCGTCGAATCGATTCGTTCCGCAGCGACCCGGCCGGAACTCACGATCACCGAGATTCCCGCGCCGTCGACGCTCGCGCCGTGGTCGTTCGCACTCGCCGCCGACGTCACCCCGCGCCATCACGGCACGGACTCCGAGTTGGGCACGGGACGATTCGTCGTGCTGTACGACTCGGACGAGCCGGAAGCCTGGGGCGGCCCCTTCCGCGTGATCTGCTACGCCCAAGCGCCGCTCGAGACCGAGATGGGGGTCGACCCCTTCCTCGCGGAAGTGGCGTGGTCATGGCTCGAGGATGCGCTTCGCCAGCGGGGCGCCGTGCACCACTCCGCGTCGGGCACTGCCACACGCATCCTGTCCACCGGATTCGGCGAACTGGCCCGCCAGGGCGATGGTGCCCAGTTGGAGTTGCGAGCCTCGTGGACGGCCGGGGATTCGGCGCTGGCCGCTCATGTGGAAAGCTGGGGTGACCTGTTGTGCATGCTGGCCGGCATCCCGCCGACCCCTGAGGGAGTGAGCGTGTTGTCTTCCCGACGAGTGGGACGTGACTGACGAGGTGAGCACGCCCGCGTCCGCGCCCAACGGTGACGATGCGCAGGCAACGCATTCACCCGTGCACGTGATCGCCGACCGTGGAGAGTATGAGCGGGCGGTCGAAGCGATCCGGGCTGGCGAAGGACCCATCGCCATTGATGCCGAGCGGGCGTCGGGCTACCGCTACTCGCAACGGGCGTACCTCATCCAGATCTACCGGCGCGAGTCGGGCACGTTCCTCTTCGACCCGCCCGCGATCGGCGACTTCGCGGAACTGCACGACGCGATCTCATCCGAGGAGTGGGTGCTGCATGCCGCCACGCAGGATCTCACGTGCCTGCGCGAGGTCGGACTGCATCCCACGCGTCTCTTCGACACCGAGCTCGCCGCGCGGCTCGCGGGCATGCCCCGTGTGGGGCTCGCGACCGTCGTCGAAGAACTCCTCGGAGTACACCTCGCGAAGGAGCACTCCGCCGCCGACTGGTCGACGCGCCCACTCCCCCAGTCCTGGCTCGTCTACGCAGCCTTGGACGTCGAGCTGCTCATCGACCTTCGCGACGCTCTCGCGGAGCGCCTCGAGGCGTCCGGCAAGAGCGAGATCGCTCGCCAGGAGTTCCAAGCGGTACTCGAACGCGATCTCGTGATCGTGCGCGCCGAGCCGTGGCGACGACTGGGCGGACTGCACACGGTCCGCGGGCAACGCAACCTCGCGGTCGCACGTGAGTTGTGGCTGGCTCGCGACGCGTACGCCCGGGAGGTCGACATCGCTCCTGGACGACTGGTTCCGGACACCGCCCTCGCCGCGGCGGCTCGGGTCCTGCCCGAGTCGAAGCGCGATCTGGTCGCGATCAAGGAGTTCACCGGTCGCGCGAGCCGAACCCAGATCGACCGGTGGTGGGCGGCCATCCAGGCCGGGATGTCGACTGAAGACCTGCCTGCGCTGAGGGTTCCCGGCGATGGCATGCCGCCACCTCGCGCGTGGGCCGACAAGAATCCGGAGGCGGACCTGCGACTGCGGCGTGCGCGCGCGGTGATCACCGAGATCGCCGAGAATCTCGACATCCCCGTGGAGAATCTGCTCACTCCGGACTACCTCCGCCGGGTGGCTTGGACTCCACCGCCCGAGATCACCCCGGAGGGCATCGGCGAAGCGCTGGCGGCGCTGGGCGCTCGCGCCTGGCAGATTGACGCCACTGCACAGCCGATCGCTCAGGCCTTTGTCGAGGCTGGCCAAAGCCCGGAAGAGGCCCCCGAGACCCCTTCGTAGGAAGAATCAAAGGTTTCGAATGGCTTTCGAGCCCATCCCTAGGATCGATGGCGACCTACAGGTATGAGGAGGCATGGTGGCCGAGAGAGCTGACGTCGTCTTCGTCGACGGGGTGCGCACCCCGTTCGGACGAGCCGGCGACAAGGGCATGTACTGGGGAACCCGAGCAGACGACCTGGTCGTCAAGGCGATCATCGGGTTGCTGGAGCGCAACCCGCAGATCCCGCGCGATCGGTTCGACGACGTGGCGATCGCGGCGACCACGCAGCAAGGTGACCAGGGCCTCACGCTCGGTCGCACCGCGGCCCTCCTCGCGGGACTTCCGCGCACGGTGCCCGGGTACGCGATCGACCGGATGTGCGCGGGCGCCATGACCTCGGTCACGACGATCGCCGGCGCCATCGGCTTCGGGGCCTACGACATCGGCATTGCCGGCGGTGTGGAGCACATGGGACGCCACCCGATGGGCTTCGGTGCAGACCCGAACCCGCGTTTTCTCGCGGAGAAGATGGTCAGCGCTGACGCCCTCAACATGGGCATGACTGCCGAGCGCATCCACGACCGGTTCCCCCACCTGACGAAGGAGCGCGCAGACCGCTTCGCGATGGCCAGCCAGCACAAGGCCGCGGCCGCGTACGAGGCGGGAAAGCTGCAGCCGGACCTCATTCCCGTCGCGACTCGCAGCGAAACCGGATGGGGCCTGGCGACACGCGACGAGGCCTTGCGTCCCGAGACGACCATGGAGGGTCTCGCGAGCCTGAAGACCCCGTTCCGCCCACACGGCCGCGTTACGGCCGGCAACTCCTCGGGACTCAACGACGGAGCGACCGCGAGCATCATTGCCAGCTCCGACGCCGCCAAGGAGCTCGGTCTGACGCCCAAGATGCGCATGGTCAGCTTCGCCTTCGCGGGCGTCGAGCCCGAGATCATGGGGATCGGCCCCGTTCCATCGACCGAGAAGGCGCTCCGCAAAGCCGGCCTGAGCATCTCCGACATCGGACTCTTCGAGCTCAATGAGGCGTTCGCGGTTCAGGTGCTCTCCTTCCTCGACCACTTCGGCATCGACGACGACGACCCGCGCGTCAACCAGTGGGGCGGCGCGATCGCCATGGGTCACCCGCTCGCCTCGTCCGGTGTGCGCCTGATGATCCAGCTTGCCGCGCAGTTCGCCGAGCACCCGGAGGTGCGGTACGGCGTGACCGCGATGTGCATCGGCCTCGGGCAGGGCGGCACAGTGATCTGGGAGAACCCGCACTACAAGGGAGCAAAGTAATGACCACGGCAACTCCGGAGCGCTTCGGCAAGCTCGCTGCGATGTCCGAGGACGAGGTCGTCACGCACTCCTATGTGCGCGACGTTCCTCTGAGCGGAGGCAAGACGCTCGCCCTCATCACTCTCGACAACGGGAAGGACCACACGCGGCCGAACACGATCGGTCCGGTCACGCTCCTCGAGTTCGCTCGCGTGCTCGACGAGCAGCGTGAGCGCGCGGGCCGCGGCGAGATCGCAGCGGTCGCGGTGACGGGCAAGCCGTTCATCTTCGCCGCCGGGGCCGACCTCTCCAAGGTGGGTGAGATCCCCGACCGCGAGACCGGCCTGCAGATGGCTCAGCTCGGCCACTGGTCACTCGGCAAGCTCTCGGACCTGGGCGTGCCCTCGTTCGTCTTCATCAACGGGCTCGCGCTCGGCGGGGGCGTGGAGATTCCGCTGAACGCCACCTACCGCACCATCGACTCTTCGGTGCCCGCGCTCGCCCTGCCCGAGGTCTTCCTCGGCATCATTCCGGGTTGGGGTGGGGCCTGGCTGCTGCCGAACCTCATCGGCATCGAGAACGCCCTCAAGGTCATCATCGAGAACCCGCTCAAGAACAACCGCATGATGTCGGGGCCCGAGGCGTTCGAGCTCGGCATCGCCGATGCGATGTTCGCGCCGGCGAACTTCCTCGAGGACTCGATCCGATGGGCCGACGACGTGCTGTCGGGACGGGTGAAGGTCAAGCGCAAGAACGAACCGGGCAAGGTGGAACGTCTGGCGAAGTGGGACATCGCGATCGGCATCGCCGAGAAGATGCTCGCCAGCCGTATTGGACGGGTCGCCAAGTCGCCGTACCGAGCCCTCGAACTGCTCAAGGCCGCGAAGAACACTGACAAAGCCACTGGCTTCGCCGCTGAGGATGAGGCGCTCGCGGATCTGATCGCCGGGGACCAGTTCCGCGCGTCGATCTACGCCTTCAACCTGGTCCAGAAGCGAGCCAAGAAGCCGGCCGGCGCGCCCGACAAGGACCTGGCCCAGCCGGTCACGAAGGTCGGTGTAATCGGCGCGGGCCTGATGGCTCGGCAGTTCGCCCTTCTCTTCGTCCGTCGCCTTCAGGTGCCCGTCGTCATCACCGACCTCGACCAGAGCCGCGTCGATGACGGTGTTGCCTGGATTCACGCCGAGATCGACGCCCTGGCAGGCAAGGGTCGCATCTCCTCCGACGAATCCAACCGTCTCAAGGCCCTCGTGACGGGCACGACGAACAAAGCCGACTTCGCCGACTGCGACTGGGTGATCGAGGCGATCTTCGAAGAGCTCGCTGCCAAGCAGGCGGTCTTCGCCGAAGTCGAGGAGCACATCTCGCCGACCGCAGTGCTCGCAACGAACACGTCATCGCTTTCGGTGGAGCAGATCGGCTCGAAGCTGAAGAACCCCGAGCGTGTCGTGGGCTTCCACTTCTTCAACCCGGTCGCCGTCATGCCGCTCATCGAGGTCGTGCGCGCGCCTCAGACGACGGATGCGGTGCTCGCCACGGCGATGGCCACCGCGGCCGCTCTGCGCAAGAACGCGGTGATCACGCGCGACACCCCGGGGTTCGTCGTCAACCGCGTGCTCGCGAAGGTGCTGGGAGAGGCCATGCACGCGGTCGAGCAGGGAACGCCGTTCGAGACAGTTGTCGAGGCGGTTCGCCCGTTCGGCCTCCCGATGGACCCGTTCGTGCTCCTGGAACTCGTCGGGCTCAAGGTGGGCGCTCACGTGCTCGACACGCATCATGCGGCCTTCCCGGACCGGTTCTTCGAGAGCGCGGCCCTGCACGAGCTCGCGGAGTACGGCCACATCCTCAAGAAGGACGGCAAGGGCAAGGTCACCGGCATCGACCCGAAGGCGCAAGCGATCGTCGACAAGCACCGGCCCACTGACGCGCACGCGTTGAGCGCGGAAGAGCTCCGGGTGCGGTTCGAAGACGGACTCGCGGACGAGGTGCATCGGATGCTCGACGATCACGTCGTCGCGGCGGCCGAGGACATCGATCTGTGCATGATCCTCGGTGCCGGCTATCCGTTCCAGATGGGCGGACTGACTCCCTACCTCGACCGCGTGGGGGCCTCGGAGCGGGCGTTCGGGGATACCTTCCACCACCCGCCGATCCGCGGGGTTCAGTAGCGATAACGACAACGGCCGCGGCGTCCCGTGAGGGAGCCGCGGCCGTTGTCGTTGGCTACGTCAGCGCGTCAGAACGCCGCGAAGAACGTGTTGAGCATCTGGTCGAGCACTGCCGACTTGTCGGAGTCCGAGACCAGCTGGGCGGTCAGGATCATCAGGTGGGTGTTCGCCACGTCCTTCGTCACCAACACGACGAAGTCGGTACTCGTCCCGCCACAGTTGGTGAAGTAGTTGAACTCGCCGACATAGAAGCTGTCGTCGTAGGCACCGGAGTTGTCGAGCGTGCAGTCGCTCGGCGAGAACTGTGCCAGTCGAGCGGCGATGTCATCCCCGACCGCATCCGGCGAGGCGTAGAGGGTCACCCCGGGCACGGCCCAGGTGGAGCTGTAGCCCTCCAGGTCGGGCGACGCGCTGAGCGCAGCGAACTGCACTCCCCCGCCGTCCGTCGCGCCACTGCCGTCGACCTGGGACCAGGTGTCGGGCACATCCACGCTCACCGAGCCGCTGTCGTCCGTCACCGTGACGAAGCTTCCGACCGGGTCAGGCTGCTGACCGTTGTTGCCGTTGTTGCCGCTGGCGGTGAGTTCGAGCGGCTTGCCGTTGAACTGACCCTCGTAGGTGGATCCGTCGGAAGGACGGTACACCTCGACGTTGATGACCGCGTCGTTGCCCTGCGTGCGGATCACCTGGCAGTACTCCTCGAGCGAGCCCTGCATGGCCAGAGGCACACCGCCCATGGTCACGAGAACATCGCCGGGCTTGATGCCCGCGGCATCCGCCGGACCACCCGCCTTGACCGACGTCACCCACACACCCTGCGGCGTGCCGTCCTCCAGGGGCGCGAGCGCCTCGGCGTTGATTCCCAGGCTCTGCACGGCCTTGCCGTCGATGAGGTCCTGGATGACCGGGGTGACCTGGTCGCGGTGGATGGCGTAGTTGTAGTCGAACTCGTCCCACCCGGCGTAGTTGACGCCCACGACGCGCCCGTTGGCAGCAACGAGCGGACCGCCCGAGTTGCCCCCGCGGATGCGGGCATCGTGCTCGATGACGTGGTCGAGCGAAGCCCAGCGGTCCTCCGACGGCACATCCGCCTTGGAGACGATGCCACGGGTCAGCGTGAAGTTGGGGTCGCCCAGGGGGAAGCCCGCCGAGTAGACGTCGAGCGCCGGCTTGATCTCGCCCTCGTACCAGCCCATGAACGGGAAGTTGGCGCCGTCGACCTTGATGACGGCGAGGTCCAGACACTCGGAGGCGCCCAGCACTTGCGCGCCGTAGGTCTTCGACTGATCGCCGCCGACCCACACGTCGAGCGTGCCGGCACCGGTGACCACGTGGTTGTTGGTCACGGCGATGCCGTCTGGGGTGATGAAGAAGCCCGAACCGCGACCACCCGTAGCCACGGGGTCGAGGGTGAGCGGGAAAACGAAGGTTCCGACGGCTTCGATCTGGATCGTTGCCGACTGGACACCCTCGAAGTTGACGGGCGCGGGCCCGCCGAAGCACGACGTAAGTGACAGGGATGCTGCGGCAGCGATCGCTGTCACACCGGCGATGCGGCCGCCGGTCGTGAAATGCGTGCGCACTGATAGTCCTCTCGATGGGGAATGCGAATGTACGTCCGCATCCTATAGAGGAGAAGGATTCAGGCGCGAGAATCGCGTGGCGGCGTGCCGGACTCCTCGACGACGTGATCCTCGGTCGGCAACGGCCGCGCGATGGGAATCTTGCTGCCCAGCACCTGCGCAACCACGTCGCGCGCGATGCTCTGCGCCGTCAGACCGACCTTGTCGAGAATGTATTCGCGGCTGCCGTGCTCCAGGAACTCGTCCGGCAAACCCAGCTCCGTGACGGCCGTATCGACGCCGGCTGCACGCAGGTCTTGACGGATGCGAGTGCCGATGCCGCCAACCCGCACGCCGTCCTCGATGCTCACGACGATTCGGTGGTCGGCCGACAACCGGACGACGCTCTCGGGCACCGGCACGACCCACCGCGGGTCGATGACGGTCGCGCCAATTCCCTGGGCCGCCAGGCGCTCGGCGACCTGAAGGCCGAGGGCGGCCATCGGCCCCACGGTGACGATGAGGACGTCTTTGTGCGCGGCCTCGACGAGCACGTCGACGCCGTCCTCGGTGCGGCGCACGGCGTCGTACTCGGTGCCCACGCTGCCCTTGGAGAAGCGGAGCACGGTCGGTGCGTCTTCGACGACAACCGCCTCCGCGAGTTCCTCACGCAGGCGCGTGGCGTCGCGCGGCGCGGCGATGCGAATGTGCGGCACCACCTGCAGGATCGCCAGATCCCACATGCCGTGGTGACTCGCTCCGTCGGGGCCCGTCACGCCAGCCCGATCGAGCACGAACGTAACGCCGGCGCGATGAAGCCCCACGTCCATGAGCACCTGATCGAAGGCCCGATTGACGAAGGTCGCATAGAGCGCGACCACAGGGTGGAGACCACCATAAGCGAGCCCGGCCGCCGACGTCACGGCGTGCTGTTCGGCGATGCCGACGTCGAGCACTCGGTCCGGGAAACGCTCGGCGAACCGATGCAGGCCCGTCGGGCGCAGCATTGCCGCAGTGATTCCCACGAGGCGCGGGTTCTGCTCGGCCAGCGTCACGATCTCATCGGCGAAGACGCTCGTCCAGGACGGCCTGCTGGAAACCTCGATGGGTTCGCCCGTCTCCGGGTCGATCTGCCCGACGGCGTGGAACTGGTCGGCGACGTCGAGCAGTGCGGGCTGGTACCCGCGGCCCTTCTCGGTGATCGCGTGCACGATGACCGGTGCCCCGTACCCCTTCGCCTGTTCGAGCACCTCGATGAGCGCACCGATGTCGTGTCCGTGGACCGGTCCGAGGTACTTGATGTCGAGGTTCGAGTACAGCGACTCGTTGTTGCTGAATCGGGACAGGAAGCCGTGCACACCGCCGCGGATGCCTCGGTAGAGCGCCCGACCGGGGCCGCCGAACGCAGCAAACACGCGCTGGCTCGTCGAGCGAAGGCTGCGGTACGAGTGGCGCGTTCGCACGTTGTTGAGGAAGTGCGCGACGCCGCCGATCGTCGGGGCGTACGACCGGCCGTTGTCGTTGACGATGATGACGAGGTTGCGGCTGTTGTCGTCGCTGATGTTGTTGAGCGCTTCCCACGTCATGCCGCCGGTCAGAGCGCCGTCACCGACGACCGCGACGACGTGCCGATCACCCTGCCCAGTCATCGTGAACGCGCGGGAAATACCGTCCGCCCACGACAACGAACTCGACGCATGCGAACTCTCGACGATGTCGTGCTCGGACTCCGAGCGCTGCGGGTAGCCCGCGATGCCGCCCTCCTGGCGCAGACGCGAAAAGTCCTGGCGCCCGGTCAGCAGCTTGTGCACGTAGCTCTGATGTCCCGTGTCAAAGACGATCGCATCGCGCGGCGAATCGAACACACGGTGCATGGCGATCGTCAGTTCGACCACCCCGAGGTTCGGGCCCAGATGCCCACCCGTCTTCGACACCTCGCGCACGAGGAAATCACGGATCTCCGTCGCAAGCTCGGTCAGCTGCTCGACGCTCAGCGCGTCCAGGTCACGGGGCTCGCGGATCCCCTCCAGAAGCGTCATGGCATCAGCCTAGACGAGGCTCCTCAGCACGTACTGGAGGATTCCGCCGTTGCGGTAATAGTCAGCCTCGCCGGGCGTGTCGATGCGAACCACGGCGTCGAACTCGATCGTCGGCTTACCCGCCGCCGAGTGCGCGGACGGGGCCGCGACGACGCGAACGGTACGCGGAGTCGTGCCTGCGTTGAGCTCCTCGATGCCGGCGATCGACACCACTTCGGTCCCATCCAATCCGAGGCTGTCCGCCGATTGTCCCGCGGGAAACTGCAGCGGGACGACGCCCATGCCGATGAGGTTGGACCGGTGGATGCGCTCGAAGCTCTCCGCAATGACCGCCTTCACGCCCAGCAGCGACGTGCCCTTCGCAGCCCAGTCTCGACTGGACCCCGAGCCGTACTCCTTGCCCGCGAAGATCACGAGCGGGATGCCCGCGGCCTGGTAGTTCACGCTCGCGTCGTAGATGAAGGACTGCGGCGCGTCGGCCTGAGTGAAGTCGCGGGTGTAGCCGCCTTCGACGCCGTCGAGAAGCTGGTTCTTCAACCGGATGTTGGCGAACGTGCCTCGGATCATGACCTCGTGGTTGCCGCGGCGCGATCCGTAGGAATTGAAGTCCTTGCGGTCCACTCCGTGCTCCTGCAAGTACCGACCGGCCGGGCTGTCGGCCTTGATCGAACCGGCCGGGCTGATGTGGTCGGTGGTCACCGAGTCGCCGAGCTTGGCGAGCACGCGCGCGCCGACGATGTCGGTGACGGGCGTGGTCTCGAGAGTCATGCCCTCGAAGTACGGGGGCTTACGCACGTACGTCGACTTCTCGTCCCACTCGAAGGTGGAACCGGTCGGCGTCGGCAGGGTGCGCCAGCGCTCGTCACCGTCGAAGACGGCCGCGTACTCGTGGGTGAACATCTCGGTGCTGATGCTCGAGTCGATGGTCGCCTGCACCTCGGCCGCATCGGGCCAGATGTCCCGGAGGAAGACATCGTTGCCGTCAGCATCCTTGCCGAGCGCGTCGACCTCGAAGTCGAAGTCCATCGACCCCGCCAGCGCGTAGGCGATCACGAGCGGAGGGCTCGCCAGGTAGTTCATCTTGACGTCGGGGTTGATGCGTCCCTCGAAGTTTCGGTTACCCGACAGCACCGCCGTGACGGCCAGGTCGTTCTCAGCGACGGCAGCGGAAATCTCTTCTTCGAGCGGACCGGAGTTTCCGATGCACGTCGTGCAGCCATAGCCGACCGTGTAGAACCCGAGGTCCTCGAGATAGTGCGTCAGTCCGGCCTTCTCGTAGTAGTCCGTGACGACCTTGGATCCCGGGGCGAGCGTCGTCTTAACCCAGGGCTTGGCCTTGAGCCCCTTCTTCGACGCGTTGCGCGCGAGCAGTCCCGCCGCGAGCATGACCGAGGGGTTCGACGTGTTGGTGCACGAGGTGATCGCGGCGATCGCGACGGCACCGTGGTCGATGACGTACTTGCGACCGTCCTTGCCGACGACCTTCGTGGGCTTGGAGGTGTAGGCGGGGCTCGCGCTGACGGCGAGGATCTCCTCGTTGTCCTCGTCCTCCGGGGTGAAGCCCAGCGGGTCGGACGCCGGGAAGCTCCCCGCGGAGGCATAGTCCACGAGGTCCTTCTCGACGAGCGTGTAGCTGCCGAGATCGGTCTCGAACTGCTCCTTCGCGTTGCTCAGCTCGATCCGATCTTGGGGACGCTTGGGGCCAGCGATGGAGGGCACGACGGTCGCCAGGTCGAGCTCCAGGTACTCGCTGTACACGGGCTCGGTCGCGGGGTCGTGCCAGAGGGACTGGAGCTTGGAGTACGCCTCGACGAGCTGCACCTGCTCTTCGCTGCGACCGGTCAGACGCAGATAGTCCAGAGTGACATCGTCGATGGGGAACATTGCGGCCGTCGAGCCGAACTCGGGGCTCATGTTGCCGATCGTGGCGCGGTTCGCGAGGGGAACCTGGGCGACGCCCTCGCCGTAGAACTCGACGAACTTGCCGACGACGCCGTGCTTGCGCAGCATCTGGGTGATCGTGAGCACGACATCCGTCGCGGTGACACCGGTCGGAATGGCGCCGCTGAGCTTGAAGCCCACGACCTTCGGGATGAGCATCGACACGGGCTGGCCGAGCATCGCGGCCTCCGCCTCGATGCCTCCCACGCCCCAGCCGAGCACGCCGAGACCGTTGACCATCGTCGTGTGCGAGTCGGTTCCGACGCACGTATCCGGGTAGGCACGCAGTGCGCCGCCAACGGTGCGCGTGTAGGTGACCCGCGCCAGGTACTCGATGTTGACCTGGTGCACGATGCCCGTGCCGGGCGGCACGACCTTGAAGTCGTCGAACGCCGTCTGACCCCACCGCAGGAACTGGTAGCGCTCGCCGTTGCGCTCGTACTCGATCTCCACGTTGCGCTCGAGGGCGTCCGCGGTGCCGAAGAGGTCGGCGATGACGGAGTGGTCGATCACAAGTTCGGCAGGGGCGAGCGGGTTGATGCGGGTCGGGTCGCCTCCGAGTTCGGCCACGGCCTCGCGCATCGTCGCGAGGTCCACGATGCAGGGCACGCCGGTGAAGTCCTGCATGACGACGCGCGCCGGGGTGAACTGGATCTCCGTGTCGGGCTCCGCCGCGGGATCCCACGACCCGAGTGCCTCGATCTGGGCTTTCGTGACGTTGGCCCCGTCCTCGGTGCGCAGAAGGTTTTCGAGCAGCACTTTGAGGCTGAACGGAAGCTTCTGGTAGCCCGGGACGGAGTCGATGCGGAAGATCTCGTAATCGGTCGAGCCGACCGTGAGCGTGGACTTCGATCCGAAGCTGTTGACTGACACTGTCGTCTCCCTTGCTGGCGGTGCATCCATCCTTGCTGGCCTCCGCGGCGGGCTCCAGCAAGGTAAGCCTAAGACCGGCAGCGCGCTCGCGAGGAGCGCACCCGTCGATCAAAGTATCTCGATATCAAGATACTTTAGTGCATCGGGGCGGCACTACTGCGCGGGCGACTCGCCGTCATCCGCCTTCGACCAGGCCGTGCGCATGAGCAGCCACGTCGCCCAGAGGACTGCCGCGTAGAACGGGATGCCGAGCACGAGCTTGGCGGTCGCCAGGCCCGCGGTGTTCCCGACGAAGTAGAGCGGGAGTTCGACCGCGAGTCGCAGCGCAAAGAGGCCGCACCACAGCAGCGTCGCGATGACCGACACGCGCAGCCGTGCCTTGTCGGCACGCCACGACGGGCCCTCCCCCGTGAGCAACGACGCAATCACCCCGACGAGCGGGCGCCGTGCGGCGAGACTGATCGTCAGCGCGATGAGGAAGACCGCGTTGATGACGAAACCGAGCACGAAGTTGTCCTCAGCCCGACCGGTGAGCAGGGCCAGGCCCGCCGAGACCCCCAGCAGCACGACGCCCATCACGGCCGGACGCCAGGGCTGGCGCATGACGATGCGCACGAGCACCAAAACCACCGCGAGGCCGAACGGGATGAGCACCGAGGGCAGTACTTCGCGCGTGATCGCGTAGATGACAAGGAAAGCAAGACCGGGAACGAGCGACTCAGCGATGCCCCGCACCCCGCCCATCGCGCGGAGCAGGTCGGCTCCCGTGGGAGTCTGACCCGGCGTGACATAGCCGAATGCCGAACGCCGGACCGCTTGCGCGAAGGTCTCCTCGGGCTCACGGGGAGTGCCCCGGTCGGACGTCGAGCCGGGCTCGGCACCAGGCGTCGGTCCGGAGTCAGCGGACGCGGTCATGCCTGCGCCGTTCCGGTCGCCGGCATCTGGAGCGGGATGAGGTCGCGCGGCGGCATCGGGGTGTTCCCGCGCACGACCACGATGGAGCGAAACAGATCTTCGATGTGCGCCGCAGCCTCCGGCTCGACCGCGCCCTTGCCGGCGATCACCCCGCGCAGGAACCAGCGCGGCCCGTCGACGCCCACGAAACGCGCAATCCGGGCGTCGGCGCCCGGTACGGGAATCTCAGCGATCAGCTCCGGACCGAACGGTCCGGGACGCTCGGTGATGCGCCCGCCTTGCTTGCTCACCTGTTCCATCGTCTGCATCCGGATCTCATGCCACAGACCTGCCGTCCGTGGTGCGGCGAACGGCTGCACCTGCAAGGTCGACCCCTTGTAGTCGAGGCTGACCGCGACCACGCGTTTGCTCGACTCCTCGACCTCCAGGCGCAGTCCCAATTCCGGTCGCGGCAGAATCTTCACGCCGCCGAGGTCAACGTACGGCCGCACCGCGTTGGCTTCCGACTCGTCGAGCGGTCCGGCCGTTGCGCGATCGTCCGGGGCGGACTTGGGCTGCTGCTCCGGTGCGGGGGTGGTGGTGTCGGTCACGAAGTTCTCCAAGTGTCTGGTGGCGTCAGCGCCCCGTCGAGCCGAAACCCGACTCGCCGCGATGACTGCCGGGCAGTGTCTCGACGGGGATGAACCGGGCGCGCGAGACGGGCATGACGATGAGCTGCGCAATGCGGTCCCCGGCCGCGATCGCGAACGATTCCTCGGGGTCGGTGTTGAGCATCGTGATCCGGATCTCGCCGCGATAACCCGCGTCAACCGTTCCCGGACTGTTCACGATCGTGATGCCATGGCGTGCCGCAAGGCCGCTGCGCGGCACGACGAACGCGACATAGCCGTCAGGGAGCGCGATCGAGACGCCCGTGGGAACCGTCTCACGACGGCCCGGCTCGAGCACGACGTCAACAGCGGATCGCAGGTCGGCACCGGCATCCCCGGGGTGTGCGTACTCCGGGACGGTTCCCGAGGAGATGAGCACGTCGACGCTGTTCACGACACCGAGGCTAGTGCAGAACGCTGGATGCCCCGTCAGCACGCACGCGCCGAGTCTGGTCGAATAGGACCATGTCGTCCTACCGCGAGCGTCTCTGGCCCTCCCCGTGGCTGTTCATCGCTACGGCGCTGGTCATCCCGGCGTCCCTGCTCGTCTTCCTGCCCATCAACCTCGGTGTGGGCATTGCGACCGCCGTCATTCTGTACGGCGGATGCGTCGTTCTGCTGCTGCAGGCGGCACCCGTCGTCGCCGTCGAGGACGGGCGCCTACGGGCCGGACGCGCTCAGGTGCCGGTGGAGCTCATCGGCGAGGCCGAGGCCTTCCGGGGCGAAGAGGCACGGCAGGAGCGTGGGCCGCGACTGGATGCGCGAGCATGGCTGCTCATCCGCGGCTGGGTCGACCCCGTGGTGCGGCTGCGCATCGACGACGCCGCCGACCCCGTGCCGTACTGGCTCATCTCAACCCGTCACCCCGACGAGTTGCTGAGCGCGCTCGAGTCGGCTCGCCGCGCCCGCTGAGGCGACTCAGGCAGCGCACTCCAGGCAGATGGGGCCGAGCTTGGTCTCGTGATCGATCTGCGAGCGGTGCTTGACCAGGAAGCAGCTGACGCACGTGAACTCGTCTGCTTGCGGGGGCAGCACCACCACGTCCAGATCGAGATCCGACAGGTCGGCCCCGGCGAGTTCGAAGCTTCCCGGGTTGTCGGCGTCGTCGACGTCGATCGAGCCTGACGTCTTGTCGGGCACCCGCTCCTTCAGCGCCTCGATCGACTCGGAATCATCGTCGGTCTTGCGAGGGGCGTCGTAGTCGGTTGCCATGCCTATCCACTTCTTAGTTGCGCTCGTGAGGTTCCGTTTCGGAAACGGCGGGGACAGTGTGCATCAATCGAAAGCGAATAGCAAACCACCGGTCCAGGGGCGTTTTCGAACGTGGAGGTCAACTTCCGGCACGCCCTCCGTATTCCCCGCGAACACGGGAGCGGCGTGTCATCCTTGTCGCGAATCGGGATCGCAGGAGGTCTGTCGACATGCAGCAATTGCGCGTGATCGGGGTCGAGGACGAGCAGGTCGTGCTCGCCGGCGACGACGGCAGCCGTTTCCAGGTGAGCCTCGACGAAGTCGTGCAGGCGCGGGCCCGGCATGCCGGGGCGGATGCGGCCGCGGTTCGCAAGATCGCCCCCAAAGACATTCAGGCGCACATCCGATCCGGGATGTCCGCACACGACGTCGCCTCGATCACGGGCGCGCCGATCGAGTACATTCAGCGCTTCGAAGGACCGGTGCTTGCCGAGCGCGAGTTCGTCGTGCAGTCGGCCCTGGACGTGCCCGTGCGCACGGCGGCGGACACCGACCCGCTCGCTCAGCCCACCACTTTCGGGGTCGCGATCCGCGAGCGTCTCGCGGGGCTCGGCGCGACCGGCGAGAGGTGGGCGAGCTGGAAGGAGCCGGGCAGCGGCTGGACCGTGAAGCTGTCGTTCACCGCGTCCGGGATCGACCATGACGCGCGCTGGCAGTTCGATCCCCGCAAGCACTCACTCGTTCCGTTGAACAATGAGGCAGTGACCTTGTCGCAGCAGGGCGACGCGGCAGGTCCGCTCGTGCCGCGCCTGAGGGCGGTGACTCCTGCGGCATCGGACTCGCCGACCCGCTTTGACAGCGGCGCCTTCCACGTGGATCCCGCCTCCGCACCCGAGCAGGAGCAGTCGGCACCCGCTGAGCCCGCTCGTGCGCCCCGTGAGGCCGCGCCGGAGCCCGTGGCGGGCAATCAGACGGCGGACCTCCTCGAAGCCTTGAGGCGCAGGCGTGGCGAACGGGAGGCCGCACCGCAGACCGACGAGGATGCCCGCGCAGCGCATCCGTCTACGGGCTCGATCCGCATCGTCGACATCCCGATCGAGGCAGCACCGGAGCCGGTCGACGAACAGCGGTCGACTGCTCCACAGCCGACGGCCCGAAAGAAGGGCCGTGCGACAATGCCGAGCTGGGACGAAATCGTGTTCGGCGCGCGTCCCGACGACGACTTGGCCTGACGGCGCGTGCCGTTCAGGCGAAGGCGCCGAAACGGATGAGCGGCACGATCAGTTCGTCATCCGACAAGGCGCCATGCTGGCCCGTCATTCCGCGCGAGGCGCCGGCGGTTCGAGAGTCGTAGTAGGCAATCCGACCCCGCGCGCCGACGAACACGTCACCCATGCGACGCGCTGCGTCACGCCCCACATCTCCCCACCAGCCCGACGCGACGACATCGGCTCGTGAGGAGACCCACGCACGGTCTCCTTCGTGATCGGCCCACCGTTCGATGACCTCCGAGGGGTCCTGGCCGGGCTCGAGGTGAAGCTGCACACAACGCGGCTCGCCGGCCAGGTGACGAATACCGGCCAGAAGACCGGGCACCTCATCGACGAGAACGTGCGACGAGCTGGTGACGTCGACCACGCCGTGGTCAGCGGTCACGAGCATGCCATCGCGGGGGCCGAGCGCAACCGCCAGCTCACGAATCGCGGCATCGGCTGACTCGAGGGCCGCGGTCCACTCCGCCGACAGTCCGCCACGGGCGTGCGCCGCGACATCGAGCTCGGGAATGTACAGATACGCGATCCCTCGGTCGACGGATGCCAGCCACTGGCACGCGGCTCGCACCCGATCCTCGATCGAGCGGGCCCCGCGGTAGTCGGCCCCGCGGAGGATGGCGCGACTGAACCCGGAATCGCGGTAACGTTCCGGGCCGATCGCGACAGCGTCGATACCCGCCTCCTTCGCGCGCTCGAAAACCGTCGGCAGCGGCTGCCACCGCTCGGGCGGCATCTCAGGACCCCAGCCGGTCAGTTGGTTGAGCACCCGATCGTGTTCGGGCACGAGCGCGGTGTAGCCGACGACGCCATGCGCACCCGGCAGCGCGCCGGTGGCGAGACTGGTCAAAGCGACCGCCGTCGTCGTGGGGAAGCCGGATGCGATGACAATCGACGGGGCATTCGCGAGCGTGCGCGCATGGCCCGACCGGAGGCGGAGGGCCGCATCCCCCAGCCCGTCCACCAGCACGAGAATCACGCGGTCGACCTCCGGAAGCGGGAGTCTGCCGGGGGTTCCCGCAACCGCGGCGAGGCAACTTTCGAGCACATCGGCAAGGCTCACTGCGTCGGGTGAGGCCGCCGGTAGCATGGTCGCCATCCTATGGCTACCCCCGAGAACTCCCCCGCGACCGTGCCCGCCGCCGAACGCATCGAAGATGTCGATGTCTCGACCGAGATGCAGGGCTCATTCCTTGAGTACGCATATTCCGTCATCCATTCGCGCGCACTTCCGGACGCCCGCGACGGACTGAAGCCGGTTCAGCGTCGCATTCTGTTCCAGATGACCGAGATGGGTCTGCGGCCTGATCGCGGTCACGTCAAGTCGTCGCGCGTCGTCGGCGATGTCATGGGCAAGCTGCACCCGCACGGAGACGCCCCCATCTACGACGCCATGGTGCGACTCGCGCAGGACTTCGTGATGCGAGTTCCGCTGATCGACGGCCACGGCAACTTCGGATCGCTCGACGACGGTCCCGCTGCCCCTCGCTACACCGAGGCGCGACTTCAGGCCGCGGCCCTCGCCCTCACGGAAGGCCTCGACGAAGATGTCGTGGACTTCGTGCCCAACTACGACAACTCTGTGCAGCAGCCGGAGGTACTGCCCGCCGCCTACCCCAATCTTCTCGTCAACGGCGCGAGTGGCATCGCGGTCGGCATGGCGACCAACATGGCTCCGCACAACCTCATCGAGGTCGTCGGCGCAGCACGCCACCTGCTCGACAATCCCGACGCCAGCCTCGACGACCTCATGAGCTACATTCCGGGCCCGGACCTGCCGAGCGGCGGCACGATCATCGGCCTCGACGGAATCCGGGAGGCCTACGAGACGGGGCGTGGTGCGTTCAAGACACGCGCACGCGTGTCGATCGAGTCCATCACGGCTCGCAAGACGGGCCTCGTGGTCACCGAGCTCCCCTACCTCGTCGGCACCGAGCGCGTGATCGAGAAGATCAAAGACGGCGTCGGCTCGAAGAAGCTCCAAGGCATCTCCGATGTCACCGACCTCACCGACCGCAAGCACGGTCTGCGTCTCGTGATCGGAATCAAGACCGGGTTCAGCCCGGAGGCAGTGCTCGAACAGCTCTACCGGTTCACTCCGCTGGAGGACGGCTTCTCGATCAACAACGTCGCCCTCGTCGACGGCCAGCCGCGCACCCTCGGCCTGCGCGAACTGCTGCAGGTCTACCTCGACCACCGACTGTCGGTGGTGCGTCGCCGCAGCGAGTACCGACTGGCGCGGCGCCGTGAGCGTCTCCACCTCGTCGAGGGTCTTCTCATTGCGATCCTCGACATCGACGAGGTCATCCAGGTCATCCGCACGAGCGACGACTCCGAGCAGGCACGCACGCGCCTCATCGACGTGTTCGACCTCAGCGAGCTGCAGGCCGAGTACATCCTCGAGCTCCGCCTTCGTCGACTCACCAAGTTCAGCCGGATCGAACTCGAGGCCGAACGGGATTCGCTGCGCGCCGAGATCACCGAGCTCGAGGCGATCCTCGCCGACCCGGCACGAATCCGCGCTCTCGTGTCGGACGAGCTCGAGCAGGTCGCAGAGACGTTCGGGACGCCTCGACGGACGCTCCTGACCCAGGCCCGCCCGTCGATCGCGACGACGTCCTCGCGTAAGGCAGCGCCCGTGCTGGAGATTGCCGATGCGCCGTGCGAGCTGTTCCTGTCCACGACGGGTCGGGCGGTGCGGGTGGATCTCAGCGACGATGGCGAGCCGCTGCAGATGCGCCGCCGCAGCAAGCACGACGCCATTCGTTCGCGCCTGACCACGACCAGCCGAACGGAGGTGGGCGCGGTGCTCAGCTCCGGGCGCCTCGTGCGGTTCACCGGTGTCGACTTGCCCAGTGTTCCCGCGAACGCGATCCAGCTCGCCGCGGGCGCCAAGATCACCGAGTATCTCGCGCTCGATCGCAAGGAGAAGGTCTTGGGGTTCGTCTCGCTCCAATCGGACGAACCGATTGCGCTGGGAACACGCCAGGGCGTCGTCAAGCGAGTCGCCCCTGGCGCTTGGCCGAGCAAGCCCGACTTCGAAGTCATCTCCCTCAAGCCCGGCGACGAGGTCGTCGGCGTCGCGCAGGGTTCTGATGCCGACGAGCTCGTCTTTGTCACATCAGACGCGCAACTGCTGCACTTCCCCGCTTCGGCGGTGCGCCCCCAAGGCGCCGCGGCCGGCGGCATGGCGGGCATCAACCTCGGCGCGAAGGCGATCGCCTGCTTCTTCGGGGCTGTCAATCCCGGCCAGGAGAATGTCGTCGTCACCATCTCCACTTCGACACAGACGATCTCCGGCGCCGACTCGGGCCGCGCGAAGGTGTCCGCGTTCACCGAGTTCCCCGGCAAGGGTCGCGCTACCGGTGGCGTTCGAGCGCACACCTTCCTCAAGGGAGAAGATGTTCTCGGCCTGGCGTGGGTCGGCCCCGCGCCCGCGCTGGCGGTCGGACCGGACGGATCGCTTCGCCAGCTTCCGGAGACCCTTGCCAAGCGCGACGCCTCCGGTCAGGCTCTCGACTCGGTCATCGGTTCGGTCGGCACCGCCGTCTAACGGCATCGCCGACCGGTGGGGCGACCTACACGTCGATGCGATCCCGGTCGAGCCCCTGGCCCGCAACGATGAACTCCTTGCGTGGCCCCACGTCGTTGCCCATGAGGAGTTCGAAGACCTCGGTCGCACGCTCCGCGTCGCCGATGTTGATGCGACGCAGCGTTCGGTGGGCGCGATCCATCGTCGTGATCGCCAACTGGTCGGCATCCATCTCGCCGAGACCCTTGTAGCGCTGGATCGGATCCTGATAGCGCTTGCCCGACTTGCGCAGCGACGCGAGCACACCCGTCAATTCCGCCTCGGAGTACGTGTAGATCGTTTCGTTCGGCTTGGTGCCGGGGTTCATCACCACGACGCGGTGCAGCGGCGGCACCGCCGCGTAGACGCGACCGTCCTTGATCATGTCGGGCATGTAGCGGAAGAAGAGCGTCAGCAGCAGAGTGCGGATGTGGGCACCATCGACATCGGCGTCGCTCATGATGATGACCTTGCCGTAACGCGCCGCCTCGAGATCGAAGCTGCGACCCGACCCCGCCCCGATGACCTGGATGATCGAGGCGCATTCCGTGTTCGAGAGCATGTCCGAGACGGATGCCTTCTGTACGTTGAGAATCTTGCCGCGGATCGGAAGAAGCGCCTGGTACTCGCTGTCGCGGGCGAGCTTCGCCGTGCCGAGGGCAGAGTCCCCCTCGACGATGAACAACTCGCTGTTGGCCACATCGTTGGATCGGCAGTCGACGAGCTTGGCCGGCAGAGTCGACGACTCCAGCGCGTTCTTGCGGCGTTGGGTCTCCTTGTGAGCCCGTGCCGAGATCCGCGACTTCATCTCCGCGACGATCTTGTCGAGCACGAGAGCAGTCTGGGTCTTGTCGTCACGCTTCGGCGACGCGTACCGCGCCGCCATCTGCGCGGCCACGACATTCGCGACGATCGCGCGCACCGCAGGGGTGCCGAGCACCTCTTTCGTCTGGCCTTCGAACTGCGGTTCAGGCAGTCGGACCGTCAGCACCGCGGTGAGCCCCGCGAGGATGTCGTCCTTCTCAAGCTTGTCGGTGCCGACCTTGAGACGGCGGGCATTCTTCTCGACCTCGGCGCGAAGGAACTTGAGCAGTCCCTGCTCGAATCCGGCCTGGTGCGTGCCGCCCTTCGGCGTGGCAATGATGTTCACGAACGACTTGAACACCGTGTCGTACCCGGTGCCCCAGCGCAGCGCGATGTCGACCTGGCACTGGCGCTGGACCTCGGTGGGCACCATCGCGCCGCTGTCCTGCAGCACGGGCACGGTCTCCGTGAAGCCACCTTCGCCCTGGAGCCGCCAGGTGTCGGTCACCGGCGCGTCAGTGGCCAGGTGCTCGACGAACTCCGAGATGCCGCCATCGAACCGGAATGTCTCGAGCACCGGCTCAGCACCGCGCTCGTCGTCGAGCTTGAGCGAAAGACCGGGAACGAGGAACGCCGTCTGCCGAAGGCGATCGGTGAGCTCGTCGAGCTGGAACGTGGCACCCTTCGTGAAGATCTGTCGATCGGCCCAATAGCGAACACGCGTTCCGGTCACCCCCTTGGCGACCTTGCCGACAACCCGCAACTGACTGCCCGAGACGAACGGGGTGAAGGGCGCATCGGGGGTGGGCTCGCCGGCATCCTCGAACGTGCCCGGCTCGCCCCGATGAAACGACATCGCCCACGTCTTGCCGTCACGGTCGACTTCGACGTCGAGCCGCTCGGACAGCGCATTGACGACCGACGCACCCACACCGTGCAAGCCGCCCGACGCCGCGTATGAGCCACTGCCGAACTTTCCGCCGGCATGAAGCTTGGTGAAGACGACTTCCACCCCGCTCAGTCCCGTCTTCGGTTCGATGTCGACCGGGATTCCGCGGGCCTGGTCTCGCACCTCGACGGACTGGTCAGGATGCAGGATCACCGAGATCTCGGAACCGTGACCGGCCAGCGCCTCGTCGACCGAGTTGTCGATGATCTCCCAGAGGCAATGCATGAGGCCGCGCGAGTCCGTCGAGCCGATGTACATGCCAGGTCGCTTGCGCACCGCTTCCAGACCCTCGAGCACCGAGAGATGCCGTGCGGAGTAGTCGGCAGCGGACATTCTTCTCCTTCGAGAGAGACGGGGGATTCGTTCTCCAGCCTAGGCTCGACGACCGACGTACGCGTTCAGCGAAATACCCGTCAATTGACGCAATGCTGTAACACGCCCGTGCTTGTATTGATGCACCGACCGTCCGCCGACCCGAAGGAGCAGATCATGTCTCAGATCACCACCGAGAACGTCGGCACCGACGAGCTGGACTACAGCCTCACCGCACTCGACCGCTGCGACTCGTGCGGTGCGCAAGCCTATGTTCGTGTGACGCTCGCAACGGGCGATCTGTTGTTCTGCGCGCACCACGGCGCCAAGTTCAAGGACAAGCTCTTCCCGACCGCGCTGCACTGGCACGACGAGTCCTCCCGCCTTCTCGACGAGTCCCGCCCGGAGTAGAGCACTCCGAGTTCTTCTCGTGAGCCGAGCCGTCGCGTGACCACGGGCAGCATCGACGCCGGAATCCGTCGGGTCGCCCACGTCGATCTCACTGTGATCTCGTCGTGCATCGCGCGTGTGTGGGAACGCAGCCCCGATGGTGTTCTCGACGCGCGCGCTGATGCCTATGGGCACGGTCTCCGAGAGGTCGTCGCCATCGCCGTCGAGGCCGGGGTGCCCACCATTCGCGTGAGCCCCGCCGATGCCGAGCGGGCAGGAACCCGTCGCTCGCGACTCATGACGGTCACGTCCACGTCCCGCCCGCTCATCGCCGAAGCGGCGTACGGGGTCGATCCCGACAGTCGTGATGCGGCCTTGACTCTCACGGGCGAGGTCGTCGCCGTCAAGCCGACCGAGGCCGGGGCAGGAGTCTCCTACGGCTACACGTACCGCACTCCACGCGATACGACGCTCGCCCTCGTCGCGCTCGGGTACGCGGATGGCATTCCCCGGCTCGCCTCAAACCGTGCGTTCGTCAGCATCGGCGACGAACGGGTGCCCATCGTCGGTCGAGTCGCGATGGACCAGTTCGTCGTCGATTGCGGCGAGTTCACGCCCGAGGTCGGCGCGGACGCCGTGATCCTCGGGTCCGCTTCCGCCTCGGCGCCGACGGCCGCCGAATGGGGCGAGTGGACCGAGCGCGCTCCCCTCGACCTGACCGCGGGCATCGGCGCCCGCGTGCGACGGAGCTACTCGTGAGCGGGGACCCGATCACCCACGCCGAGTTGGTGATCGATCTGGGGGCCTTCCGTGACAATGTTGCGCATCTCTCCTCGATCGCGGCTCCGGCGCGGACGATGCTCGCGGTCAAAGCCAACGCCTACGGGCACGGCCTTCTGCCCCTGTCCCGCGCGGCGCTCGAAGCCGGTGCGGAGAGTCTCGCCGTGCTCGACGTCACGACCGCCCTCACTGTCCGCGAGTCCGGGGTCGACGCGCCCCTGTTCGCCTGGCTGCACGGGGTTGCAACCGACTTCGGTGCCGCCGTCGATGCGCGCATCGATCTCGGCATCTCGGCGCTCTGGCAGCTCGACGCGATCGCGGCGGCCGGACGCAGCGAGCCAGCCCGCATCCACCTGAAGGTCGACACCGGGCTGCACCGCAACGGAGCACGCCCCGAGGACTGGCCGGGCCTCGTCGCCGCGGCGCTCGCCGCGGAACGCATCGGTCTGGTGCGGGTTGTCGGGCTCTGGTCTCACCTCGCGGACGCCTCCCCCGCCGATGACGCCGAAGCGCTCGAGCGATTCCATCAGGCGGTCGACATCGCTCGTGAACTCGGCTGCCGTCCCGACGTGCTGCACCTCGCGGCAAGCTCCGCGGGCATCCGCGAACCCGAGGCGCGCTTCGACTTCGTGAGGTTCGGCATCGCCGCATACGGCATCTCCCCGTTCGACGACGAGACCGCCACCCAGCTGGGCTTACGGGCCGTGATGACGATGCGGGCGCCCGTACGCGAGGTCTCCGACGAGGTCGTGACTGTCGCGGTGGGAAGCGCGGATGGTGTCAGCCCGCCCGCCGCCGGACGCGCGTCGGTCGCGATCGCCGGTCGCCGCCACCTCGTGCGCAGCATCGGCATCGACACGATGTCGGTCGAGCGCGCGGGCGCCTCGATCCACGTCGGCGATGTGGTGACGGTCTTCGGCCCCGGCGACGACGGCGAGCCGAGCGCGGAGGAGTGGGCGGAGTGGGCAGGCACGATCGGCGATGAGATCGTCGCACACACGACCTCGAGGATCGCGCGGGTCTACCGGGAGTGAGGGCGTCGGCGGATCGCGTCGCGAGAGCGCTCCGCTGCCCTGTCGACCTCGGCGAGTTGGGGCAACGGCTCGCCGAGCTCGACACCGGCGAGGCGGGCTGCGACGCTCAACAGCTCGTCCGCGAAACGCGGGTTCATCGGGAGGAACGGCCCGTGCAGGGTGGTGGCGATGCTCGCCCCGAAGCGGGCCACCGGCCAGTCCGCTGGCTCTCCCGAGGCGGTGACCGTCACTGCTCCGTGGTTCTCGAAGCCCGCGACACCCTCACTCCACACTTCGCCGACCACGCGGCGCCCGGTCAGTCGTGACGAGGTCGGGAGCACTCCCGCTCCGGGCAGGACCTCGCCCGTGTCGAGCGTCAGCGACTCCCCCATGAGCTGCCAGCCCCCGGCGATGGCGAGGGTGGGGACGCCCGCTGCGGCCCAGGCCCGCAGGGTCGGCGCGATCCGCTGCAGATCGTCCACGACGAGTCGCTGACCCGAGACCGGACCACTCCCGATGTGCACGAGGTGAGCTTCCGACGGCAGCTTCGCTCCCACCTCGTGATCGTGCACGTCGACCTCGACACCGCGCCATTCCGCTCGCCGCCGGAGCGCGAGCACATTACCGACGTCGCCGTTGATTCCGAGCTCGCGCGGGTAGAGGTGGACGAGGCGGATCATCGCTCACCCTCGAGGCCCCGGTACCCGACCTTGGCCCGGATGAGCATCATCTGCTCGTAGTTGACGATCATCGTCTTGCGCCCCCGATCCGGCCGCGGAAGAGCGAGAAACGCATCGAGCGCCGCGTCCAGATCCTCCAGCACCCTCCCGACCCGAATGTCGCCGTACAGGAATCGGGTAGCCAACTGCCACGCCTTGGATCCGGTCACGACATCCACATGATCGAGCCGCGACAGGTCGGAACCGTAGATCCACGAGGGGTCAGGCGTGCCTTCGTCGACCGCGACGAGAACCTGCTCCGGATGCGGGTCGAGGTAGTCGAGGTTCACCTGGAGGCTGGGCGGGTTCTTCATCGTCAGCAGCTCGATCTCCTCGCCGGCGACGACGATGACCTCGCTCCGACCGTAGACCGGCTCCATCGCGCTCATCCCGGCGGCCACGGCAGCCACGTCGAATCGCTCTCCCAACAGGGCGGCCGCCATCGCGGTGGCCGCGGCCGCGTCAACGGCATAGTGCAGGCCCCGCGCCGGGAGGCGAACATCGACGGACCCCGCCGGTGTCACCAGGGTGGCCGACGCGCCCTCGAGCGCGAACACGGTCACATCGGCCTCCCGCGTGGAACCGACGGAGGCAAGAGCCGGGTTGTCGCCCCGTGCGAGCCACGCCGGGCCGTCAGCCAGGAGCGACGGCTCGACGGCGAACTCGGATCGGGTGGCACCGGACGACGCAACTCGGTCCGCGATGTCGCGCAAGTTCGCGTCATCGCCGTTGACCACCAGCTGGCGATCGGCCGCGCGCGCGATCGTCTCGAGCATGCCCGCAACCCGCTCGGGCTCGTAGAACCGATTGAGCTGATCCACTTGCAGGTTCACCAGCAGCACGCTGTGCGGCCTCAGCTGGGTCGCCAAGCGTGGTCCGAACGCTTCGTCGACTTCGAGCACGGCGACGTCCTCGCGCAACCGACCGTCGAGCGGAACGGTCGCGAGCATCGCCGAAGCGATGCCCTGGGGAAGGTTCGCGCCGGTCGGATTGGAGAAGACCGAGACGCCGTGCGCTCGCAGAATCGCAACGAGCATGTGGGTCGTCGTCGACTTGCCGTTGGAACCCGAGACGAAGACCACACCGAGCGGCATCGCGGCAACCGCGCGTCGGAGAAATCCCGGAGACAGCGCGAGAAGCACACGTCCTGGCACCGCGGAGCCGCCGCCCCGCAGCCGAAGCACGGCACGCGCGAGGCGACCCGCGAGGATCGCGAGCGCGGTCAGCAGCCGCTCCTACTCGAGGTAGTCGCGCAGCGACTGCGACCGGGACGGATGACGGAGCTTGGCCATCGTCTTCGACTCGATCTGGCGAATCCGCTCGCGCGTCACGCCGAACGTGTCGCCGATCTGGTCGAGCGTCTTCGGCATACCGTCGCCGAGACCGAAGCGCATTCTGATCACGCCGGCTTCGCGCTCCGAGAGCGAGTCGAGCAGGCTCTCGAGCTGCTTCTGCAGCATCGTGAAGCCCACCGCATCGGCAGGAACCACAGCTTCGGTGTCCTCGATCAGATCGCCGAACTCGCTGTCCCCGTCCTCACCGAGAGGGGTGTGCAGCGAAATCGGCTCCCGACCGTACTTCTGCACCTCGATGACCTTCTCGGGGGTCATGTCCAGTTCGCGGCTCAGCTCTTCGGGCGTGGGCTCCCGTCCGAGATCCTGAAGCATCTGGCGCTGCACGCGGGCGAGCTTGTTGATGACCTCGACCATGTGCACGGGAATGCGAATGGTACGGGCCTGATCGGCCATTGCGCGCGTGATGGCCTGACGAATCCACCACGTTGCGTACGTCGAGAACTTGAAGCCCTTCGTGTAGTCGAACTTCTCGACTGCGCGGATGAGGCCGAGGTTGCCCTCCTGGATGAGGTCGAGGAACTGCATTCCTCGGCCCGTGTAGCGCTTGGCGAGCGAGACCACGAGTCGCAAGTTCGCTCCGAGCAGGTGCGACTTCGCACGCTGTCCGTCCTTGGCGACCCACGCGAGCTCGCGACCGAGCTGGGACCGCTGCTCCGCCGCCGACATGTGGGACAGCTTCTCCTCGGCGAAGAGGCCAGCCTCGATGCGCATCGCCAGCTCGACCTCTTCGGCCGCGTTGAGCAACGCGACCTTACCGATCTGCTTGAGGTAGTCCTTGACCGGGTCGGCCGTGGCACCGGTGATCGCGGTCGAGTAGACCGGCACCTCGTCTTCGTCGTCGACGAGGGAGAGCACGATCGCGCCCGTGGGAAGTTCCTCGTCTTTGCCGGTCGACACGGACTCGTCGTCCTCGTCGTCACCGCCGGCCTCATCCGCCTCTTCCGCGTCCGCCTCTTCGGCGTCGTCGGTTTCGACGACGACCTCGACGTCTTCCGCTTCGTCGTCGTCGATCGCCTCGATCTCTTCCGGCTCGATCGCCTCGTCGGTTTCGATGAGGTCAGCGTCATCCGCACCGGGCTGCGCTGCCTTGCCCGCCGCCTTCGCGGGTGCCTTGGACGACTTGGTCGTGCTCTTGGGGGCGGGCGCTGACTTCGCCTTGGCCGCCGGTGCGGCCTTCGCTGCGGTGGCCTTCACGGCCTCATCGGCGTCCGCAGCTGCTGCGGAGCGTGACCGGGTCGCCTTTGACGCGGTCGTGGTTGCGGCCTTCGTCGCTGACGAAGCCGAGGAACGGGATGCCATTCGAACACCTTTCGGAGGTTTTCCGGGCAGTACTAAGACCCATGTCAAGTCCCTGCGTCGGTGGTCGCATTCAGCGACGACGACGAGAGACAGACCGGGTCTCGTGCCTTCGATTATTGCACGGTTTATCGAGGTGCCCGTCGCGGTCCCCTGCGTGCGACCGTGTCGCTGGGGGCCAGTCCGCCGACGGCATCACACCCTTCACAGAGCACAACCGCGATCGACGGCGCCGCATTCCCGCGAGCCGGAACCGGGTGGGGTCAGGAAGTCGGTTCGTCGTCGCCGCCCTGGGCGGCAAGGAAGTTCTGCAGCTCTGCGGCGATCTCGTCGGCAGTGGGCAGCTCTCCGAACTCATCCGTCAACGGCGACGGCAGGGGGTTCTCCTTCATGTAGGAGTCGTGTCGCTCCTCCAGTGTGCCCACCAGCTTCGCAAGTTCCTGGTTGCCCTCGACTTGCGAGTCGATGCGCGAGAGGAAGTCGCGGTTGTCCTCACGCAGGCTGTCCGTCGGCAGCAGGAGCCCGGTCGCGGCGCTCACGCACTCGAGTCCCGCGACCGCTGCGGCGGGGAACTCGGTGTCGGCAAGGTAGTGCGGCACGAGAAGAACGAAGCCTGCGACCGGGTGGTCGAGCTCCGTAAGCCGGAACTCGAGCAGGTGAAGAACGTTGCCCGGAACCTGCGTCCGCGGCTTCCAGACCGACATCGACTCGATGAGCTCCGTGCGCGTTCCGCTCACCGTCACCCCGATCGGCCGAGTGTGCGGCACCGGCATCGGGATCGCGTGCACCCACGTCGAGTTCGCCACCCGGAACCGGTCGATCAGCTGCAGCACTGCCGCGCTGAAGCGCTCCCACTGGAAGTCCGGCTCGAACCCGGTGAGGAAGAGGAACGGGTGCTCGAGCTCATCGAACATGAGGTGCAGTTCGAGCGTGTGCGGGGCGTACTCGGTGAGATGGTCGTGCTCGAAGGTGAACGTCGGCCGACGTGCGCGGTAGTCGAGAAGCTCATCCGAATCGAACCGCGCCACCAGACGGTGTTCAAGCGTGGACATCAGGTGATCGCTCAGCTGCGTGACCGCCGAACCGGAGTCGGCGAAGCCGGTGAGCGCGGCGACCAGACTCAACCCGTGCGGCACGTCGACGACGTCGGCCGCGAACTCGTAGAGACCCTCCGGATCGCGCATGAGTCCACTGTAAACCGGGGCCGGGGCCGCATCCGGCGGTCGGCGCAAGCCGTGAGCGAACACGCCGTACGATAGCCGGATGACCGCGCCCGACCTCGCACTCGTCGCCTCCGATCCGCTCACCATCGAAGGCGACGTACTCGTCGTAGGCGTGACCAAGACCGAGGACGGTCCGCGCCTCGAGTCCGACGCACCGGAGCTGGCCGCTCTCGCTGCGGCACTCCCGTCGATCGGGGTCACCGGCGCGTACGACGAAGTGCGCCGGCTTCCCTCGGTCGCGGGCGCGACCGAGTCGATCGCGTTGGTGGGACTCGGCTCGGGGGCGGTGAGTGCCGACGACCTCCGGTATGCGGCCGGCTCGGCGGCGCGTCAGCTGCGCGGAGTTACGTCGCTCGTCTTCGCGCTCCCCACCCCGGATGAGGCCGCCTCCCTCGCTGTGCTCGAGGGCGCGGCGCTCGGCGCATACGCGTTCACCGCGTACCGCTCCGACTCACTCGACGAGAGCAAGCGGCCCGCCTCGTCGGTCACCGTCGCGGGACCGGGGGGTGCGGAGCTCGTTGAACGCGCCGGCATCATCGCCACCGCCGTGCACACGGTTCGGGATCTCGTGAACACCCCCGCATCCGACCTGTATCCGGAGAGTTTCGCGGAGCGGGCGAGCGAATTGGCCTCGGACGCCGGCGTCGCAGTCGAGGTTCTCGACGAGGCCGCGCTCGAGGAAGGCGGCTTCGGCGGACTCCTCGGTGTCGGACGAGGCTCCGCCCGGCCGCCGCGGTTGGTCACGCTGCGCTACACCCCGGAGCAGGCGAGGAAACACCTGGCACTCGTCGGCAAGGGAATAACGTTCGATACCGGCGGACTGTCGCTCAAGCCAGCGGCATCGATGATCGGCATGAAGTACGACATGACGGGCGCCGCCAGCGCCCTCGCCATCACCATCGCCGCCGCCCGGCTTCAGCTGCCCGTGCGCATTACCGCGTGGTTGTGCCTCGCCGAGAACATGCCGTCCGGCACGGCCACGCGGCCGGGCGACGTCATCACGATCCGCGGGGGCACCACCGTGGAGGTACTCAACACCGATGCCGAAGGCCGTCTCGTCATGGCCGACGGTCTCGTGGCCGCGAGCGAAGAGCAGCCTGATGCGATCATCGACATCGCCACGCTGACCGGCGCCGCGCTCATCGCCCTCGGCAATCGGTATGTCGGCACGATGGGCGACACGGACCTCGTCTCGCGCGTCGTCGAGGCGGGCACGCGCGTCGGCGAAACGCTGTGGCCCATGCCGATCCCCTCCGAGGTGCGCCCGATGCTCGCATCGGACATCGCCGACATCGCCAATGTCAAACCGGGCAACACCGCGGCGGGAATGCTCATCGCAGCGGCGTTCCTGCGCGACTTCATCGGCACCGTCGGCGAAGGCGACGACAAGCGCACCATCCCGTGGGCTCATCTCGACATCGCCGGCCCCGCCAACAATGGGGCCGCGGGCTGGGGCTTTACGGGTAAGGGACCGACAGGGGTCGCGGTGCGCGCCCTCATCGAGTTCGCCGAGTCTTTCGCGACGGCCTGAGCGGCAGCCCCGCGGGCCGAACCCTCTCGAGCCGGTAGTAAGGTAGACAGGGCGCTTTCGATGCGCGCCCGATCCGGGCTCCGCCCACACCACGGACTCCCGGTGCCGACATCCTTACAGAGGAGTAGCTGGGTTTGGCTGAGCACACTTTTGACCTCGTAGTTCTGGGCGGCGGAAGCGGAGGATACGCGGCCGCGCTGCGTGCCTCGCAGCTCGGCATGACCGTCGGGCTCGTCGAGAAGAACAAGCTGGGCGGCACCTGCCTGCACGTCGGCTGCATTCCGACCAAGGCCCTGCTGCACTCCGCCGAGGTTGCGGACGTCGCGCGCGAGTCCGCCAAGTACGGCGTCACCACGACGTTCGGCGGCGTCGACATGGCGGGCGTCACCGCATACCGCGAAGAGGTCGTGACGAGTAAGTTCAAGGGCCTCACGGGACTCATCAAGGCGCGCGGAATCACCGTGATCGAGGGTGAGGGTCGTCTTGTCTCGCCCACGACTGTTCAGGTCGGGGACGACACGGTGACCGGCAAGAACGTCATCCTCGCGACCGGGTCGTATTCGCGAACCCTCCCGGGCCTCGAGATCGGCGGCCGCGTGATCACCTCTGAGCAGGCGCTCGAGCTGGACTTCGTACCGAAGAAGGTGGCCGTGCTCGGCGGCGGTGTCATCGGTGTCGAATTCTCGAGCGTGTGGCGCTCGTGGGGTTCCGAGGTCACGATCATCGAGGCTCTGCCTCACCTCGTTCCCAACGAGGACGAGGCCATCTCGAAGCAGTTCGAGCGCGCGTTCCGCAAGCGCGGCATCGACTTCAATCTCGGCGTGCGATTCCAGAACGTCACGCAGTCCGACTCGGGTGTCGTCGTGACCCTCGAGAACGGAGAAACCGTCGAGGCGGAGCTCCTGCTCGTCGCGGTGGGCCGCGGGCCGGCGACCGCCGGACTCGGCTTCGAAGAGGTCGGCATCACGATGGACCGCGGCTTCGTGCTCACCAACGAGCGTCTGGCCACCAACGTTCCCGGTGTCTACGCGGTCGGTGACATCGTTCCCGGACTGCAGCTTGCGCACCGTGGCTTCCAGCACGGCATCTTCGTCGCCGAGGAGATCGCGGGCCTCAGCCCGATCGTCATCGACGACCTGCACATCCCGAAGGTCACGTACAGCGACCCCGAGGTCGCCTCGATCGGTCTTTCCGAAGCGAAGGCCGTCGAGAAGTACGGCGCCGAGGCCGTCAAGACGGTCGACTACAACCTCGCCGGCAACGGCAAGTCACACATCATCGGCACGTCAGGTTCGATCAAGGTCGTGCGCGTTATCGACGGCCCGGTGGTCGGTGTTCACATGATCGGTGCGCGCGTGGGCGAACTCATCGGCGAGGCGCAGCTCGCGGTGAACTGGGAAGCGTACCCCGAGGACATCGCGCCGCTGATCCACGCTCACCCGACCCAGAACGAGGCCCTCGGAGAGGCCTTCCTCGCGCTGGCGGGCAAGCCTCTTCACGCCCTGTGATGCCGCGAGCCCAGAACTAAGCTAGACACGAGAAGCGTTCTAAAGGAGCAATCACTAATGAGTGAATCCGTCCACCTTCCGGCGCTCGGCGAGAGCGTGACCGAGGGTACGGTTACCCGCTGGCTCAAGAAGGTCGGCGATCGCGTCGAGGTCGACGAGCCGCTGCTCGAGGTCTCGACCGACAAGGTCGACACCGAGATCCCCTCCCCCGTTGCCGGAGTTATCGAGGAGATCCTCGTCGGCGAGGACGAGACCGTCGAGGTTGGCACCGCGCTCGTGCGTATCGGCGACGGTTCGGGCTCCGCTGCCGCGGCCCCCGCTGCGCCTGAGGCCGCGCCCGCACCGGCGCCCGAGGCCGCGCCGGCGCCTGAGCCCGCCCCGGCGGCCGAGGCCGCGCCCGCCCCGGAGCCGGCGCCGGCCCCCGAGCCCTCGCCCGCGCCGGAACCGGCTCCCGCTCCGACCCCGACGCCTGAACCTGCGCCCGCCCCGGCAGCAGCTGCCGCCGCCCCGGCGACCCCGGCAGCCGCTGCCGCTGCCCCGGCCGCTGCCCCGGCATCGAGCGAGCCTTTCGCGGGTTACGTCACGCCGATCGTGCGCAAGCTTGCGCACGATCACGGTGTCGACCTCGCAACGGTCACCGGCACCGGTGTGGGTGGTCGCATCCGCAAGCAGGATGTGCTCGCGGCCTCGTCGGGTCCTGCGCCCGCAGCAACGCCCGCCGCGCCGGCCGCACCGCTCGAGGTGTCGCCCCTGCGCGGGACCACGGTCGCGATGTCACGCCTGCGTAAGGTGATCGCCGAGCGTGCGGTCGTCTCGATGCAGACGTCCGCGCAGCTGACCTCCGTCGTGGAGGTCGACGTCACGGCGGTCGCGCATTTCCGCGATCAGGTCAAGGCGCAGTTCCAGCAGAAGACGGGCGTGAAGCTCTCGTTCCTGCCGTTCTTCGCACTGGCCGCTGCCGAGGCGCTCAAGGCGTTCCCGATCATCAATGCAACGATCGAAGGCGATTCGATCGTCTACCCGCCGCACGAGAACCTCAGCATCGCCGTCGACACCGAACGAGGTCTGCTGACTCCGGTCGTGCGCGACGCTGGCGACTTGGACCTCGCGGGTCTCGCAACCCAGATCGCGGACCTCGCCGAGCGCACCCGTGACAACAAGCTCAAGCCCGACGAGCTGGCGGGCGGAACGTTCACCCTGACCAACACCGGTTCGCGTGGGGCGCTCTTCGACACTCCGATCGTGTTCCTGCCTCAATCGGCGATTCTCGGTACGGGCATCGTGACGAAGAAGCCGGTCGTCGTCTCCGATCAGGGCGGCGATGCGATCGCAATCCGATCGATGGTGTACCTCGCCCTGTCGTACGACCACCGCATCGTGGATGGTGCGGATGCCGCACGGTTCCTGACGGCCGTCAAGAATCGCCTCGAGGGCGGCGACTTCGCCGGCAATCTCGGGATCTAGGGCGCAACCTCGCTGCCCAGATAGCTTCGAATACGCCAACCGGCCTCGGTCCTCATCAGGAGAACCGGGGCCGGTTCGCCGTCTGCGCCGACGAGTGCGACGAGCGCCGCGCCGCCGTACTCGTCAATGACGCTGACCGACGACAGGTCGATGCTGCTCCAGGGGTCGTACTCGGGCTCGCCCGAGTCGAGGGCGCGCAGCACGTCCTCGTCGTCGCGTCGCGCGCTCGACCCCGCCTGAACGACCTCCTCGAGGCACGTGAGGCTGCGCTCCTGCAGGCACTCGGCGCGACGCGCAAGCAACCGGACGACCGCGTCCTCCGGGGACTCCTCGGACACGACCGTCTCGCTGTCATCGCCGCCTGTAGTCGGTGTGGGGGACGGAACCGTCGAGACCGGGCTGACCGGAGGGATGGCGTCGGTCGCCCGGACCGGAACGAGCACGAACGCGGCGACCAGCGCGAGCATCCCCGCCGCTCCGACAATCCAGATCCGCGGGCGGACCGCCCTGGCCAGTAGCCCGAGGCGGGGCAGACTCGAGGCGACGACGCCGCGCAGCCGCGCGACGAGGGGCGCCCGAGGAGCGGCACGGCGGCCGCGCCGACGCGCCGGCACTCGCTCGCGCGTGGATGTCGGCAGCGATGGCCTCAGGGCAACCAAGCCCTCGTTCTCCGTCATGACGACGGCCGGCAGGCTCAGCGGCTTCGGTTCCCCGAGCTCCCGTGAGCGCACCGCGATCTCCTCGAGAAGGTCGCTGTCGGCCCGGCGGGCCGCGATCGCTTCCATCGCCGAGAACGATCCGCTCGCGGCGAGCACCGCCAGTGCGAGCGTTCGCACGCCATCACAGTCGGCGATCATGGCGGGGTCGGCATCCCTCGCTGCGCGACTCGGCAGCGTTCCGGTGACGCGCGCGCACCCGAACCCGCCGAGGAGGGGCTCGCCATGCGCAGAGACGAGCACCGCATCGGCTCGCACCCCGCCGTGGATGATTCCTGAGGCGTGCAGGCGCGCGACGGCGCCCGTGATCGCCGTGAGCACCGTTCGTGCCTCACCGGCGCTGACGCGCTCGCGCCGAACGAGCACATCAGCGAGGGTGAGTCCCGGATGCCTCTCCATGACGATCATCGGCATCCCCCGGTCATCGGTGCCGGCGTCAAGAAGTCGCACGACATGCTCGCCGGCCGCGCGGTCGAGCGCCTCCACTTCCCGGAGCGCACGCTCCGGACTCTCATCAGACGCCACTTTGAGGGCGACTGCGCCCTCGCCGTGAAGCGGGTGCGCCAGAAGAACGCTCGCGTGCTCCCCCGCCCCCAGCCGCCGAACCACCCGGTAACCGCCGATCGTCGTCATGCGCCCCACGTTGCCGAAACCATCAGCCCAGGTGAGCGGATCTCGGCGCACTCGGGGACAGAGCACACGCCATCGGCGTGGGGAGGAGAGCACACGAGGGCGCGTAGACTGGCCGCGTGATCGACATTGTCGTCACGGGGCTAAGCGCCAACTCCGTGCCGTACGTCGAGGCCTTGGGCCTTCAGCGCGCAACTCATCGTTCCGTCGTGACCGGGCAGTCGCCCGATACGCTGCTCCTCCTGGAGCATCCCGACGTCTACACCGCCGGCAAGCGCACCGAGGACAGCGAGAGGCCGACCGACGGCACTCCCGTCATCGATGTCGATCGCGGCGGCAAGATCACCTGGCACGGCCCCGGCCAACTCGTGGGCTATCCGATCGTGCGTCTGCCCGAGCCGATCGACGTCGTCGGGTACGTGCGCCGCCTCGAAGCGATGCTCATCGCCGTGCTCGGCGAACTCGGGATCGACGCCGGACGGGTCGAAGGCCGATCGGGGGTGTGGATCGGTTACGACCACCCCGTCGGGGCGGAAAAGATCGCTGCCATCGGCATCCGAGTTGCCGAGTCGGTGACGATGCACGGCTTCTCGCTCAACTGCAGCAACGCATTCGATGCCTACGACAAGATCGTCGCGTGCGGCATCGCCGATGCGGGAGTCACGTCGATCAGCCGTGTGCTCGGCCGCATTGTCACCCCGGAGGATGTCGTTCCGCTCGTGCGCACGCACTTCGAGCCTGTTGTGATGGGAGCCCGCGCGTGAGCCACGCCACCGAGACCGGAGGACGCAAGCTGCTGCGACTCGAGGTCCGCAATGCCGAGACGCCGATCGAGCGCAAGCCTGAATGGATTCGCACGGTCGCCAAGATGGGGCCCGAGTTCCTCGACGTGCAGTCGCTCGTCAAGGGCGAGAGCCTCCACACGGTGTGCCAGGAGGCGGGCTGCCCCAACATCTACGAGTGCTGGGAGGACCGAGAGGCGACCTTCCTCATCGGCGGCTCCCAGTGCACTCGGCGCTGCGACTTCTGCCAGATCGACACGGGTAAGCCCGCCGACTACGACATGGACGAGCCCCGCCGGGTGGCCGAGTCGGTGCGCACGATGAACCTCCGTTACGCGACGGTCACGGGCGTGGCGCGCGACGACCTGCCCGACGAGGGCGCGTGGTTGCACGCCGAGACCGTCCGGCAGATCCATGCCCTCAATCCGGGTACGGGTGTGGAGATCCTCGCGACCGACTTCTCGGGCAACCCCGACCTGCTCGGCGAGGTGTTCGACTCGAGGCCCGAGGTGTTCGCCCACAACGTCGAGACGGTGCCGAGGATCTTCAAGCGCATCCGGCCCGCGTTCCGCTACGAGCGCTCACTCGACGTGCTGTCGCAGGCGCGGGCGGCCGGTCTGATCACCAAGTCGAACCTCATCCTCGGCATGGGCGAGGAGCCTCACGAGGTCGTGCAGGCGCTGCAGGATCTCCACGACGCCGGAACGGACATCATCACGATCACCCAGTACCTGCGCCCCACGCCTCGGCACCTGCCGGTGGCGCGCTGGGTCAAGCCCGAGGAGTTCGTCGAGTTCAGTGCCGAAGCAGAGCGCATCGGGTTCCTGGGTGTTCTCGCGGGACCTCTCGTGCGATCGAGCTACCGCGCGGGGCGCCTGTGGGCGCGGTCGATGGTCGCGAAGGGGCGGCCGATTCCGGATCACCTCCGTCACCTCGCGGACTCCTCCTTGGGGTTCGCGCAAGCGGTGTCCGCGCTCACCTGATCGGCGGTGATCCTGCCCGCGCGGAGCCCGTCGGCGCGGCCGGTATCCTGGACCCATGGCCCGTAACACCACCACGTCCAGCCCGAAGGAACCGGGACGCCTGAAGCAGATGTACCAGGTGTTCCGCATGACCATCCGGTACGACAAGCTCGCCATCTGGATGCTCCTGCTCGCGTTCCTGCTGCCCGTGCTCGCCGGCATCCTGCTGGCTGTGTTCCTCTCCGGGGACAACGTCATCGGTCTCGTGCTCTACATCATCGCGGGCGTGCTCGGTGGCCTCCTGGTGTTCCTCATCGTGCTCGGCCGTCGTGCCGAACGTGCCGCCTACTCGCAGATCGAGGGCCAACCGGGCGCGGTCGGGGCCGTGCTCAAGAACTCGCTCCGTCGAGGCTGGACGGCCAGCGAAATGCCCGTTGTGGTCAGTCCGCGCACGCAGGACGCGGTCTACCGCGCGGTCGGGCGCGGTGGTGTCGCCCTGATCGGCGAAGGTCCCCGCAGCCGCACGCAGCACATGCTCGACGAGCAGAAGAAGGCGGTCGCGCGCATCCTGCCCAACGTGCCGATCCACTACGTCTACGTCGGGCCTGACGCCGAGTCCACTCCCCTGCACAAGCTGCCGTCGACGCTGCAGTCGTTCAAGCGAGCGCTGCGTAAGCCCGAAGTGCTGGCCGTGTCGAACCGTCTGAACTCACTCGGCAAGAACGGCATGCCGATTCCGAAGGGAATCGACCCGACCAAGGTCCGCGCGCCGCGGCCGCGCTGACCTCGCACCCCGCTGACGTCGCGCGCTGCTGACGTCGAAACCGCGTCGGCGCGGAGCCGTGCTCAGCGCCGGACGAGCACCGTACCGGACAGCCGGTCGTGCATGCCCCGCTGATCTGCGTCCCAGATGACGGCCGGGATCACGAGACACAGCAGCAGCGTGCGCGTGAACGGACGCCACCAGCCGAGGTAGCCGCCCGCGACCGGCACCACCCTCATGCCAAGGATGAGGTGGCCGGGGCTGCCGTTGGCGGTGAGCAGGAAGGCGATCTGCGTCACCGCGAACACGGCCAGAGTCGCCACCGCCTCATAGCCGAAGAACGCTATCGAGATGACCACGGCCGCGCCCCAGTCGATCGCGAGCGCGGCAACTCGCCGGCCCAGCCGCCCGATCGAACGCGGTCCGGTCTCAGGGAGTCCGAGGCGTTTACCGGGCCAGTCGGCACTCGTCGGGGATGGCTCGGGCACCCCTCCAGACTACCCGCAGCCGCACGCGTAACATGCGCGAAACAATAGCGTGACGACCGCGAAACCCTGTCCCCCTAGCCTCCTTAGTGGTCGCGTCTGCGTCCGCTCAGCACCAAGCTCATTGGAGTCCTTCACATGTTCAGTGATTCTTCCGAAGTGCTCAAGTTCATCAAGGACACCGACGTCAAGTTCCTTGATATCCGTTTCTGCGACCTGCCCGGGGTTCAGCAGCACTTCACCATCCCGGCGTCGACCGTCGACGAGGAGTTCTTCTCCGTCGGACAGCTCTTCGATGGATCGTCGATCCGCGGCTTCGCGAGCATCCACGAGTCGGACATGCAGCTCATCCCGGACGTGACGACGGCGTACGTCGACCCGTTCCGCACCGAGCGCACGCTCATCATGATCTTCGACATCTACAACCCGCGGAACGGCGAGATCTACGGCCGTGACCCGCGTCAGGTGGCCAAGAAGGCCGAGAAGTACCTCGCGACCACAGGCTTCGCCGACACCGCGTTCTTCGCGCCCGAGGCCGAGTTCTACATCTTCGACGACGTGCGTTACTCGGTGACCCAGAACCAGAGCTTCTACTCGGTCGACTCCGAAGAGGGCGCCTGGAACACCGGTCGCGTCGAAGAAGGCGGCAACCTCGCCAACAAGACTCCCTACAAGGGCGGCTACTTCCCGGTGAGCCCGATCGACAAGCAGGCCGACCTGCGCGACGACATCAGCCTCAAGCTGATCGACGCGGGCCTCATCCTCGAGCGCGCCCACCACGAGGTCGGCACCGGCGGCCAGGCGGAGATCAACTACCGCTTCAACACGATGGTCAACGCCGCCGACGACATCCTCAAGTTCAAGTACATCGTCAAGAACACGGCGCTGGAGTGGGGCAAGGTCGCGACCTTCATGCCGAAGCCCCTGTTCGGCGACAACGGCTCCGGCATGCACACGCACCAGTCGCTGTGGAACGAGGGCAAGCCGCTCTTCTACGACGAGAAGGGCTACGGCGGCCTGTCGGACATCGCCCGCTGGTACATCGGCGGCATCCTCAAGCACGCGCCGGCGATCCTCGCGTTCACCAACCCGACGCTCAACTCGTACCACCGGCTCGTGCCGGGCTTCGAGGCGCCCGTCAACCTGGTGTACTCGGCCGGTAACCGCTCGGCGTCGATCCGCATCCCGATCACGGGCACCAACCCGAAGGCCAAGCGCATCGAGTTCCGGGCGCCCGACGCCTCGGGCAACCCGTACCTCGCCTTCGCCGCCCAGCTCATGGCGGGCCTCGACGGCGTGAAGAACAAGATCGAGCCGCACGAGCCCGTCGACAAGGACCTGTACGAGCTGCCGCCCGAGGAGGCCAAGCTCATCCCGCAGGTTCCGGGGTCGCTCGCCGAGGCGCTGCGTGCGCTCGAGGCAGACCACGAGTTCCTGCTCGAGGGTGGCGTCTTCACGAAGGACCTCATCGAGACCTGGATTGCGTACAAGTGGGACAAGGAGATCATCCCGGCCTCCCAGCGTCCGCACCCGTTTGAGTACGAGCTGTACTTCGGGGTCTGATTCCGGGAGGCCCTCAGGGCCACACTTCCGGTTCTTGAGACCAGCAATTCACTGAGCCCCAGTCGGCAGTTGCCGTCTGGGGCTCAGTGTACCTCTGGACGTTTACGGACGGCTACGGACAGTAAACGGACAGGTTTTCGGACAGGGCGCGGGCCGCTCTTGCAGTACCGTTGACGATCCCGATGCGTCCAAGTCAGAGTCGCGTCGCGGTGAGAATGGGAAGGTCGTCGCCCGCCGCGTAAGCCGCCGACTCGCGCTCGACGAGTCGGCCGTCGCGCCGCTCGGCGAGGCGAGCCCGGATCAGAATGACGAGCGTGATCGGGCCGTTGACGAGGAACTTCAGCGCGTTCCAGATGAACAGCAGCACGAGCAGGTTCAGCCACCCCGGCCCGCCGTCGGCGATCCAGACGGTCAGCAGCCACGCGCCGAGCAGGTACGGCACGGCGATCAGCATGGCGGGCACACCCCACTTCAGTCCGCGGCGCGTCCGCAGCGCGTTGAGCAGGATGTTCGTCGGCATGTACGTCCGCAGGAACAGCCGAACTCGGATGCTGAGATTCCAGAGCAGTCGGAGCATGATGTCCGCCTCCTGAGAGGGTGCGTAGCTCCGCCGAGGAGGTAGATCATGTGGTGAGCGTCCCGAGAGGACCGTCGCAAGCGACCTAGAAATCGTGGCTACTACCTCGACACTCAGGGTACGCCGGACCTCGGACACACGGAAGGGCAACTACAGACGTGGCGCGGATACCCCGACCGCGGTGACCGTGGACTCCGGTTCTGCTGCGCGTGCCGCGAGCTGCCGTGCGCGGTGGATCGCGGCGCGTGCTCGCGCGGCATCTGCGTGCTGCCGCGCGTCGTCGCCGATGAGTCCGAGCGCGCTGGTCTCCGCGATGCCGTAGGTGTCGCGGTAGGCCGCGACGGTGCGCGCCTCGCGTCGCCAAATCGCGGCAAGCTGCGGATCGGCGGGCTCCGGGCCGAGTTCCGCGGCCCATGCCTCGGACGCCTCGACCGCTTCGGCGACGAGCGCGTCGGCCCGCTGCTCGATGAGTGCGGCGCGTTCGCGGAGCGCGGCGCGCATGTCGTCGTCCATCGTGCCGAGCGCCGGGGTGATGAGTCCAGCGATGGGCGCGGCGGGCTGGCGCACGCGCCCCGCACCGTTCGCGCGCGCCAGGGCTCGGATCACCCGTTCGTGGAGCACCGCGGCCACGTCCTCGGCGTCGTCGAGCGGACGCGAGGCGACGAGCGCGTGCAGCAGGCGCTCCGTGTCGTACCCGTCCGCCTCGGCGCGGCGCAGCTCGGCACCGAGCACACCGAACGCGGTCGATCCGATGGCGGCGTCGGCTTCGGCCTCGGTGAGTCGGGTGGCGCGCACGAGGGCTTCCCATCTCTGCTGCTGTGCGGCGGCGGCGATGGTCTCGTACTCGGCGGCGAGCTGGCCGACCGAGCCCCAGGCGTCCTGCTCGGCGGCGATCATCTGGCGGGCTGAGAGTTCGGCTCCAACGTGCTGGAGCACCCCGGCGAGCACCTTGCGGGCCGCGACTGCCTTGGTGTCCTGGGTGGGCGGATGGATGTGGTCGTCGTCGGGACGGTTGATCGAGACGTAGGCGGTGTTCACGAGCCTTCCGCGGGTCATGGCGACGTAGAAGTTCTCGCGCGTCGCGCCGGGCTCGATGAGCGTGTGTCCGGTGTCGACGGTGACGCCTTGCGCCCGGTACGCGGTGACGGCGTAGCCGAGTTGGACGTGCTCGGCGACGTACTCAGCGGGGAGCCTTAGGGTCGCGCCCCAGCGCCGTCCGGCGGGACGCACCCGCAGCGACCCATCGGCGTCGATGGCGGTGATCGTCCATCGACTGCCGTTGCGTACCCAGCCGCGGCCGATGCGCAGCTCGCGGTCGTTGCGGCGGGTGATGATCGCGTCCCCGACGGATGCCTCGGTATGGTCATGCAGCCGCACCTCGGCGCGCGCGTCGACCTGCCCGGCGAGGATGAGGTCGGCGCGGGCGCGCTGGTTCAGGGTAGTGACCATCGCGCTCGACTCGGCAATGAGGATGCTCGCCAGTCCTGCGACGCGGTCGCTCTGCCACGAAGCGTAGGCGGCATCAGCCATGCGTTCGGCCTCCCCTGCATGGATGCGCCCGTGGGCGTGGTAGGTGTCGATCGCCTCGATGCGCCCGTGGCGAAGGTCGAGCGTGGCTTCCTTCTCCCAGGCTGCGGCGATGCGTCGCACGTCGGTCAGCTCGGGCACGTCGTCGCGGTCGGCGACGAGCAGCCCGAACGCTCCCCCGGCGTCCACGGATTGCAGTTGCGCCGTGTCGCCCACGAGCAGCACCTTCACCCCAGCGTCGACCGCGACGCGCACGAGCCGGTCAAGGGCGAGCGTTCCGGCGAGGGATGCCTCGTCCACGATCACGAGCTGCCCGGCGGTGAAGCCGATGCCGTGGTCGCGGTAAGTCTGCCACCACTTCGCGGTGTTCTCCGTCGGGATGCCGAGATCCCCGGCCAGCACCTCGGCGGCCACGGCAGACGGGGCGAGCCCGACCACCGAGCCGTGCCCGTGCTCGGCTTCCCATGCGCGCCGCAACGCGCGCAGAGCGGTGGTCTTGCCCGCCCCTGCGGGGCCGATGAGCAGGTCGAGCATCCGGCCGGAAGACGCAATCGCGGTGAGCGCGGCGCGCTGGTCGTCGCCGAGCGCGCGCCCACGGCGGGGTTGCAGCGCGTGCGCGATGGTTGCGTCGGCCAGGCGCGGTGCAACCTGCTCGCGGGAGCGTGCAAGCAGCCGATCCTCAGCAGCGAGCACCGCGGCCCCGCTATAGCGGGCGGCGTTGCGAGGCCGGAACACGCTCGTGCCGTCCGTGCGCTGGAACGCAGCGGGACTGGAGGCAAGCTCGGGCGGGGTGAGCCGGATGGACGCCTGCTCTGCGGCATCGACGATCATGCTAGTGATCGCCTCGCGGTCCTCCGTGCCGGTGAAGCGCCAGCCCATCGTCTGCCGTGCGGCCTCGGCGTACAGGTTCCAGAGGCTCCACGTCGTGCGCTTCTCGGCAACCGCGGCGACCACCGACGCGCCGAGCCTGGCGATCCGCTCCAGCGGCACATCCTCCGCGCGCAGGAGCTTCGCGGGCTCGACCGCGACGGCTTCTCGCGCCCACTCGGTGGCATCCCGGCCCAGCAGTCGGCTCGCGCGGGTGCGCCACTCCTGGGCGAGGTCGGCGAGCGGGCGGACTTCCTTGTCGGGCCGGGTCGCCAGCGTCGCCTGCTGCCGCAGCCGGATGATCGTCTCCCGTGACGGCGCGTGCCCGTGCGCGGCCTCGTACTCGGCGATCAGGCCATCCTTCTCGATGTCGATGTGCCGCGACCGGGACGAGAACTCGGCGACCAGCTCCTCGGGCACCGTGGCGACCGCCCACACCGGGTTGCGATCCGCGCCCCGGTCGCGCCGCTCCCACCCGACGCCGAGCACGCGGGTCAGGTGATCGGCGAACACCGCGGTGTGCAGCTCGCTCAGCGCCACGGTCGCCGCGTGCAAAGGCCGGCCATCGAGCGACCGCCACTTGCCGTCGAACAGGGTGCGCACCTTGTTGCTCACCACGACATGCGTGTGCAACTGCGGGTCGCTCGCCCGCGAGTCGAAGTGATCGAACGCGGTGGCGATGAGCCCGGTCACCTCGACCTGCGCAACCGCGCCGTCGCGGGACGTTGCGCCCGAGCGCGTCGCTGCAAGCTCGCGCTCCATGAACGCAACCACCTCCGCAACCGCCGCATGGTGCGCCTCCGCGATCCGTGCCTGCGTCGTTGCGTCCGCAACCGCCCACAGCACCGAGGCGGACTTCGGCAGCGAGAAAGTGAAGTCGTACCCGGCGACCGCCCGCCGCGAGGTGCGCGCCGACTCCTCCGCCTCGATCACCACAACGGCCTCAGCTCGCTCATCCGCGCCCAACGCCGGATCGAGCCGCGAGATGCGCGCCGCGATCCGATCCTCGACGCTCGGGAACGCCGGATACGCCTTCCCCAGCGGATCGCCGGTCACCGGGTCGCGCCCCATCCCCAGCAGAAGCTGGAGCTGCGCCTCCGAGACCGGCGCGCCCTCGTGAATCTCACCCTCCCCGAGCGCCGCGAGCCCGCCGCCCATCCAGCGGCCCGGCGGTGTGCCCTGCTCGGCGTAGTACCGGGTCAGCGGCGTCGAGAGCGCCCGCTCGCCGTCAGCCGACGCCACGGAGCGCAGCAGGTACTTGTAGCCGTCCCCCGCGCCCATGACCCGCATCGAAACCGACACCCGGTACCGCCTCTCTCGTCAGGGAGGTGAGCCGCCGAGCCCGCCCTCGGGCGGGCTCGACCTCGATGTGCAAGACGTGTACTGGTCTCTGGAGGGCTTCCGAGATCAGACAAGGCGGGCGCGGACGACGGCGATGTCGCGCTCATGATCGCGCACGATCCTGTCAGCCTTGGTCGTGAACTCCGACTTGTGGATCACGACGAGCCGGATACCCTGCTGCGGCAGGATCTCCGCCTTTCGCTGGTCGTAGAGCCGCCGCTGCTCGCCACGGGGCACACCGGAGACGGTCGCGCGGCGGTCGAACAGCGGGACGGCCACGGTGTGCTGCTTCTCCTGGAACTCAACCACGAGCCCCAGCGCAGGCCAATACCCGTCGACAGGGAGCCTGCGAGCCCGTCCGGTCGTCGGCGACACGTCGCCGACAAGCCACAGGAACGTCGCCTGTCGCTCCCCGCAGACCCCGATCACCTCGTCGCAGAGGTCGAGAACGTAGTGCTCATCACTGTCGGCGCGCTTGCCCACGATGCCTACAGGTACTCGACGACGGCCACTACGCGGATGACGCCGTTGAACTCGTCGCCGCCCGCGACTGTGGACAAGGCGACGATACGGTGCTCCGGCCGGGCGGCGAGCTCCTGCGCGAGCGCGTCCTTGATCGACCCGCGCATGAAGTTGTCGACGCGCACCTCCACGATCTCCTGGGTGCTGGTCAGTCCCTGAGCCATGCCTGTTGTCCCTTCGGCTACGGGATCAGCCCGAGGAGCGTCACGACGCCGCTTGAGACCAGATTCCCGAGTGCTCCCGCTGTCGTCGCTGAGAGGAAAGGCAAGAGCCGCTCCAGAGCCGACTTCGTTCGTGAAGGGTCTTCTGTGGCCACGCCACCGCGTGCATCAGCTATCGCGTCAGACACCTCGTGCTCATCGGCGAGACCGAGCGCGGGCAGGGCTTGCTCTATGCCGTCCAGAGTTTCAGCAGCCTTGACCAGCCATGTCGAGCTGAGGTCAATGCTCTGACTGACGCTTGAACTCTGGTTCGCGATGTTTGCGGGGCCGTGCACTGTCGTGGTGATCGTCGTACCGCTCGTGGCCTCATCGTCACGCACGCTGCCACCGCGTTCGATCAGCCGGACTCCCTTCGGGAGCAGTTCTACGAGCGTGATTTCGCCGGAAGCAAGAGTCGTGCCCCGAATGTAACCAGCGTCCCTCAACGCGGCACTTGCCTTCTCGACATCGGTGTCGGTGAACACGACCCCGAAGTACGTGGCCCCGGACTGGGGAACGCCCTTGGGGTCTGGCATCAGCGCATCATGGACATGAATGCGGTCGTAGAGCCAGCGTAGGAGTACGTCGCGGAGCGCGATGCGACGTGCGGCAACGTCAGCTCGATCCTGCTCGATCCTCGCCGCTGCGTCTCGCCCAGCGGGCGTGACAGCACCGATCCAGTCGCCGAAGGACATGTCCTTGGTGCTTACCCACCCTCGCCGCGCAAGCTCCTGGAGTTCGGAATGGTCGAGCTGTGACGGATCACCGCCCAGGTCAGCAAGGCGCTCCCTCACCGCTTCTTCTTCCGCACCCCATCCGTCAGCGCCTACCGACTGGACGACTGCGAGGATGAGCAGACGCCGGTTGATCTCACGGTCGATTGCCACCGCTACTCCGCCTCGAACTCGTTGGTGGTGAACTTCAGGGTTGTGGCGTTCTCTCGGATGGTGCGGAGCTGCTGCTCGGTGAAGCCGTCGGGGTGGATGGCGTCGATGGAGAGCGAAATGGTGAGCTTCGCGCCGGATGCGGCGAGGTTGGTCAGCACCTCGGTGGCGATCTTGGCGAAGTCGGCGGAGTAGCGTTCGGCGCTGATCGGGGCGCTGCCGACGTACCGGGTCGCCGCGGGCTTCCTCGCAGGCGCTGGCGCGGGAGCGGTGGTCGTAGCGCCTCCCGCCGTGCCCGCTGCTGCCGCCGCAGATGCTGGGGAGTCCGCCTCCGGCGCGGGGGTGCTGCTGGTCGCGGTCGCGGCCAGGTCTGCGGCACGCTGTGCTTCGGCCGGTGCGGGCTTGACGATCAAGGTGGCGTCGGTGACGGGCCTTAGGCCTCGGCGACCTCTACCGCGACAGTATCCGAATCATCACCGACTCCCGCGCAGAAGCGACCCGGTCGTACCCTCGCCCATCACTTGTCTCGCCCCGCAAAGGGCCGACGATCCTCCCGATTGCTCACCTCACGCCCGGCGGCTTGCCTGCCAGTCCCCGACCCGGCGGCAGGAGAGCCAGGATCCTGCCTTGACGTTGTCGGTCTTGATCCTCGCTTCCGCGCGATCATCCTCACCTTCAGCGGGTTCGATCCAACGACCCGGCCGGGCGTGCTGAAAGAGCAACGTGGCGATCATCCGGAGTTGCTCACCGCTCGAGAACGATGGCGAGTCCCTGGCCGACGCCGATGCAGATCGCGGCGACGGCGACGCCTCCGCCGCGGCGGGCAAGCTCGTGCGCGGCGTGACCTACTATGCGTCCCCCGGACGCGCCGAGCGGGTGTCCGATGGCTAGTGCGCCGCCGTGGATGTTGACCCTTTGGGGGTCGAGGTCGGGCCACCCCTTCATGTCGGCGAGGCACTGCGAAGCGAAGGCCTCGTTGAGTTCGACGATGTCGACGTCGGCCCATGTCCTGCCTGCGCGGGCGAGGGCCTTGTTCGCGGCTTCGATCGGGGCGAGGGGGAACAGGTCAGGGTCCACCCCGTGCCATCCGCGGCCGGCGATACGGGCGAGTGGTTCGGCGTCGATCGCGTGCTCCGCGCCGAGGATCACCGCGGAGGCGCCGTCGTTGATGGGGGACGAGTTCCCGGCGGTCACGGTGCCGTTCTCGCTCGCGAACAGGGGCCTGAGGGTCGCGAGCTTCTCGATGGTGGACCCGTCGCGGATTCCCTCGTCGCGGACCAGCTCAGCGCCGGGCACCTGCACGATCTCCGCGTCATAGATGCCGTCGGCCCAGGCCTTCGCGGCGAGTTCATGACTGCGCGCCGCGTACGCGTCCTGCTGCTCCCGGGTGATGCCCAGCAGCTGTGCGACCTTCTCGGCCGATTCCCCGTTGGAGATCGTCCAGTGCGCCGGGAGTGCCGGGTTGATCATCCGCCATCCGATGGAGGTATTCCACAGCGTCTGGTTGCCGACCGCCGGCCACGGTTTCGGCGACTTCTCCACGACGAATGGCGCCCGGCTCATGGACTCGACACCACCGGTGAGCACGATTCGGGCATCTCCCGCTTCGATCGCACGCGAGCCTTGGACCACCGCCTCGACGCTGGATGCGCACAACCGGTTTACGGTGGTGCCGGTGACGGTGGTCGGGAAGCGGGCGAGCAGCGCACCGAATCGCGCGACGTTGCGGTTGTCCTCGCCCGCCTGGTTCGCGTCTCCGAAAATCACATCGTCGATGTCGGACGGGTCCAGCCCGAGCCGTTGAACCGACGCGGCCATCACGAGTGCGGCAAGGTCGTCCGGTCGTGTGGCCGACAGTGTGCCGCCGGCCCGGCCGAACGGGGTGCGGACGGCATCGAAAACGAAGGTCGAGGTCATGGGTGATTCTCCGATCCTGCCGAGTCGCGCCGCGGGGTACGGCGCGTTCCGGGAAGGCTGGGTCGCGGGTATCGACTGAGGCGGGCAGCGTCGAGGTCATGAGAACGCGGCGATGCCCGTGATCTCTCGCCCGATGATCAGGGACTGGATGAAGTCGGTGCCCTCATAGGTGTGCACCACCTCCATGTCGGTGAGGTGGCGGGCGACGTGGTTCTCCAGGAGAAGACCATTGCCGCCGAGCAGGTCGCGGGCGTCGCGGCACAGCGCACGGGAGCGCTGGCCGGTGAACATCTTCGCCAGTGACGCCTGCTCGTTGCTCAGGCGCCCTTCGTCCTGCAGGGTTGCGGTGCGGAAGCACAGCAACTGCATGGCGGTGAGGTCGGCGAGCATGTTGGCGAGCTTGTTCTGCACGAGCTGGTAACTGGCGATCGGCTTTCCGAACTGGACTCGGTCCTGCACATAGGACGCGGCGGCTTCGTAGGCGGCGAGTGCGTGGCCGAGTGCTTCCCAGGCAACCGTGCTGCGTGTGCGGTTGAGGATCGCGGACACGTCCCGGAAGGACGCCGATCCCGCGAGCTTGTTCTCCACGGGGATGCGAAGCCCGGTGATCTCGATGTGCGCCTGCTGGATCGCGCGCTTGGCGATCTTGCCGGTGATCGCCTCGGCGACGTACCCGTCGGGGTACTGGCCGTCGGCGTCCTTCTCGAGGACGAATGCCTTTACTTTGGCATCCGCAGTGTCCCGGGCCCAGAGGATGACGAGATCGGCGACGTGGCCCAGCCCGATCCACCTCTTCATGCCATCGATGACGTAGACATCCCCCTCCCGGCGAGCGGTGGTCTCCAGGGCGACGGAGTCCGAGCCGTGGTCGGGCTCTGTCAACGCGAACGCGCCGAGCTTGCGCAGCGCTGCCATGTCGGGCAGCCACCGTTGCTTCTGCTCGTCGTCGCCGAGCAACGCGATGCTGCCCATCGCCAGTCCGGAGTGGACGGCGTTGAACGTGTTCACGCTGCCGTCGCCGCGGGACAGCTCCATCGCGACCAGCCCGGTCTGCAGGCGGGTGAGCCCCGGGCACCCGTAGCCTTGGATCGCTGTTCCGACGATGCCGAGGTCGCCCAGCGCGGGAAGGATCTGGTAGGGGAAGTCCGCCATCTCCCAGTAGTCGTTGATGATAGGGAGGACTTCGGCGTCCACGAAACCCCGTACACGTGCGATCAGGCTGCGGTCGTCGTCGCCGAGCAGGTCGCCCACCTGGTAGAAGTCCGTGTCTACTCGTTGTGCTGTCGTCGCGATTGTCATCTCAGCGCCCCTCTTCCCGAATTGCCGGGACGGGCACCCGCTCGCCGGCGAAGCCGTCATGGTCTTCCCCGTCCTGCAGCCACCGGCGGATGGCAGCGCTGTCCTGGTCGAGGTCGGGTGGAGCGGTCCGGTACGTCGCGGGGGTGCGGGAGAAGGTGATGGGGTTGCGAATGGTGGGCACCGCCCGGTCGCCGCGGCCGACCAGGACGCTGGGCTCCAGCCCGATCCGCGTGGCGAACTCGACACCTCCGCCAACGTCCAGGATCGGTGCGCACGGCACGTGCAGCGGGCTGAGGATGTCGAACCACTCCTGCGCGGTCTTGGAGGCCAGCCGCGCTGTCAGCATCGGGCGGAGTTCGTCTCGGTGCGCGCTGCGCTCCGCGTTGGACGCGAAGCGGGTGTCCGCGGCCAGCTGCGGCAACCCGACGGCGTCGCAGAACGTGGCGAACTGCACGTCGTTGCCGATCGCGAGGATGAGCTCCCCGTCGCCGGTCGGAAACGGCGCGTACGGGTAGATGCTCGGGTGGTCGTTGCCCATCCGGGTCGGGGACTGCCCGGTGAGCAAGAACCCACCGGTCTGGTTGACCATGCCCGACAGTGCGGAGGACAGCAGGTTCACCTCGACATGCTGGCCCTCCCCTGAATGCTGGCGGTGGTAGAGGGCGGACGTGATCGCGACACAGGTGTGCAAGCCGGCGATCACATCGAACACTGCGATTCCCGAGCGGAACCCCTCGGTGTCCGGCGCCCCGGTCACGCTCATCAGTCCGGACAGCGCCTGTGCCAGCAGGTCGTAGCCGGCAAGCCCGGCGCCTCCCGCGGTGCCGAACCCGGTGATCGACGCGTAGATCACCCCGGGGTTCTCCCGCGCGACCGACTCATAGTCCAGGCCGAATCGCCGCAGACCGCCCGGTTTGAAGTTCTCCGTCAGCACATCGGCTCGCGACGCCAGCCGCTGCGCGAGGACCAGGTCGTCCGGGTCGCGAAAGTCGAGCATGACAGACTTCTTGTTCCGGTTGATGGAGAGGAAGTAGGTCGACTCGCCCCGGTACTCGGGCGGCCGCCAGCCGCGTGTCTCATCTCCCAGTGGACTCTCCACCTTGATCACGGTCGCACCGAGATCCGCGAGCAGCATCGTGCAGTACGGGCCCGCCAGAACCCTGCCGAAGTCGGCGATCAGGAGACCGGCGAACGGCCCGCTGGTCACGTCCTGCGTCATCCGGTCATCCGGGAGCGAGCTCTTCGTCATCGGAAACACCTCAATCGTTGTGTCCGCCCAGACTCCCAGCACTCGTTTATGTCCGTCCAATACCCGATCGGATGCATACTGATGCGGCGTTCGCATGAAAGGGTGACTGTTCCACAACGGAACACTCGAGCCTGCCGTCGGCAGGCCGGCCTCGGTGTCAAGAGGCGACGGTGCCGATAGCGGCCTGCGCCTGTACGTGATCAGCAATGAGGCTAAGGAGAACAACTCATGAGTAGCAGGCTTGCAGGCAAGGTCGCGATCGTCACCGGCGCCGCGAACGGGATGGGGCGCGCTCATGTGCACCGTCTTGCCAAGGAAGGGGCGACCGTCCTCGCCACCGACGTCGACGCGGGCGGGCTCGAGCAGACCGTCGCCGAGGCGAACCGTGACGGCGGGACGGTCGTGGCGCTGGAGCAGGACGTCACGGTCGCGGCGAGATGGGACGAGATCGTGGCCGATGCCGAGCAGCGTTTCGGTCGTCTCGACATCTTGGTGAACAACGCGGGGATACTCATCCTGAAGCCCGTCGACGAGACGACAGAGGAGGAGTGGGATCTGATCTTCCGCATCAACGCTAAGGGCGTCTTCCTGGGCACGAAGGCCGTGGCACCCGCTCTGACCCGCGCAGGCGGCGGATCGATCGTGAACATCTCCTCCATCTACGGCATCATCGGTGCGCCGAGCGCCGCCGCATATGAGGCGTCCAAGGGCGCCGTCCGGCTGCTGACCAAGGCGAGCGCCGTGGACCTGGCGAAATACGGCATCCGGGTGAACTCCGTTCATCCCGGTGTCATCGCCACCCCCATGACCACCGGGCTGCTGGCGACGCCGGAGTCGACGAAGGCGGTGCTGTCCACGACGATCCTCGACCGGCCGGGTCAGCCGGAAGAGGTCTCGAATGTCGTGCTCTTCCTCGCCTCCGACGAGGCATCCTTCGTGACCGGCGCCGAGTACGTCGTGGACGGCGGCTACACCGCACAGTGATCCCCGGTCGGCCGGGGAATCTGCATGTCCCCGGCCGACCCATCCCGATTGCGCGTCAATCGACATCGATTCAGTACCGGACGTGCAATAATCTTCGGATGGATCTGCAGCAGCTGCGCGCCTTCCTCGCTGTCGCCGATGAACTGCATTTCGGGCGCGCCGCAGAGCGCCTCCACATGGCGCAACCGCCGATCAGCCGCGGCATCCAGCAGCTGGAGCGGGAATTGGGCGCGCGATTGTTCGAACGGAGCACTCGCAAGGTCACGCTGACCTCCGTCGGAGAGGCGCTGATCGCACCCGCCCAGGAGGTGCTGGACGCCCTGGATCGGGTGAGCAGAGTCGCCCGGGCGGCCGGAACGGGCGAGATCGGCCACGTCAGGCTGGCGTATGCGGGCGCGTCCTCCAACGTGATGGTCGGACAGCTCGCCCGCGCCGTCAACCAGAACCACCCGGGCATCCACCTCGAACTGCTCAGTCAGCACTTCGCCCAGCCTGCGATGCAACTGCTGACCCGTGGCGACATCGATATCGCACTCGGCCGATGGGATCACATTCCCGCCATCGTGCGCACCCGCGTGATCGCCATCGAGGAACTGGTCATCGCCGTCCCTGAGACCCACCGCCTCGCCGACGCCGATGCCGTGTCGATCGCGCAGTTCGAGGGGGAACCGTTCGTATCGCTGCAGCCCCAGACCGGGACGCTACTGCTGGAAAGGCTTCGGCAGATGAGCAGAGCGGCCGGGTTCAACGCGGACGTCGTCCAGCACGCACCGGACTCATGGACGCTGATGTCACTCGTCTCCGCCGAGATCGGCTGCTCATTGACCCTATCCTCCGTGATCGACAGCATCGCCGACCCGCACCTGCGCTTCCTACGCCTCACCGACGACGCTCCACCCGTCGAACTGCGGATGGCCTGGCTGCGCGACAGCGACGATCGCGCGCTGCACGCCGTGCTCCGGCTGTCCGAATCCGTCCTCCCGACCCCGCAGACATAGATGCCCCCGCCCATCGCACATCCATGCACAGCCGGCACATGAGAGGGCTTGATTGATACTAGGACTGCAATAGCGACCGGTTGGTTCGGTATTGGACTTCCGCTCGGGCGCGATGCGACGCTGACAGTGCGCAAGAAGGCCGCGTCCCTCTCAATTCTCGGCCCGCCCGGTGGGCGCTGAGAGGACGGTTTGCCGGCTCCGGCGCACGCCGCCGCGAACGGGAGGATCCAACATATGAGCGCCTACGCCACCATCAACCCCGCCACGGGGCAGCGTGTCGCCGAATACCCCCTCATCGGCGACGCCGAGGTGCAGGAGATCATCGGCCGGTCGTATACGACGTACACCACCTTCCGGTCGGTGCCGCTGTCCGAACGAACCCGCTTGCTGCAGCGCGCTGCCGACCTGTACCGGGAGCGCAGCGACGAACTCGCCGCGATCATCACGCTGGAGATGGGCAAGCCGATCGCGCAGTCCCGCGGCGAGGTCGCGCTGGTCGCGTCGATCTACGAGTACTACGCCCAGAACGCGGCGAAGTTCCTCGCAGACGAGCAGCTGGAGATCGCGGGGGGCGGCGAGGCGCTCGTGCGCACCGAGCCCATCGGCCCACTGCTGGGCGTGATGCCCTGGAACTACCCCTACTATCAGGTCGCCAGATTCGCCGCCCCGAACCTGGCGCTCGGCAACACCATCATCCTCAAACACGCCCGCAACTGCCCGCAGTCGGCGCTGGCGATCGAGAAGGTCTTCCACGACGCGGGCTTCCCGCGCGACGCGTACATCAACGCCTTCGTCGACAGCCGGCAGGTGGCGGACATCATCGCCGACCCGCGCGTGCAAGGGGTCTCCCTGACCGGGTCCGAGAAGGCCGGCTCGGCGGTCGGCGAGGTCGCCGGCCGGCACATGAAGAAGTACGTCCTCGAGCTCGGTGGCTCCGACCCGTTCATCGTCCTCGACGATGCCGACATCGACCAGGCCGTCTCGGCGGCGGTCACCGGGCGAGTCGCCAACGGCGGTCAGGCCTGCACCGCCTCGAAACGGTTCATCGTCGTGGATGCCGTCTACCAGGAGTTCCTCGGCAAGTTCACCGCCTCGATGGCCGCCATCCACGCCGCCGACCCCACCGACCCCGACACGTTCCTCGGCCCTCTGTCGTCCGAGGCCACGCTGGAGGATCTCGCGGAGCTCGTCGACGACGCGATCGCCAAGGGTGCGACCGTCGCCACCGGCGGGCACCGGCTGGACGGGCCCGGGGCGTACTACCCGCCGACGGTCCTCACCGGCGTCACGCCACAGATGCGGGCCTACAGCGAGGAGCTGTTCGGCCCCGCCGCGGTCGTCTACAGGGTACCCTCAGCCGACAGCGCCGTGGACCTCGCGAACGCGTCCCCGTTCGGTCTTGCAGGAACGGTCTTCAGCGACGACCTGGACAAGGCCAAGAAGCTGGCGGAACGACTCGACACCGGCATGGTGTGGATCAACAGCACGAGCCGCAGCGCCCCCGACCTGCCGTTCGGCGGCGTCAAGCGCTCCGGCGTCGGCCGCGAGCTCGCGAAGTTCGGCATCAACGAGTTCGCGAACAAGAAGCTCATCCGCACCCCGCAGCTGTGAGCGCCAGCTCACGCCGCCTCGAGCGCCGTCTCAGCCTCGCACCGTCGACGGCTGAGTCCTGGCACGCAGTCTCCCGAGGCGGCCGTCGCCGGACACCAGTATCCGGCCCGCCAGCGACCGGCCCGCAACCCGCGGGTGCTCGGGATCCCCGCGTCCGGCCCGGTACAGCCGTGTCATCGAGGTAAGCCGTTCGGACAGCGCGCCGTGGTGCGACAGCGCTGGCGGTGACCGGGCCGCCGGTGCACTCCGCGTGGTCGGGTGTGTCAGATCCGGACATGGCCCGTCCGGCGTCGCGTCGGAAGGTGAGATGACCTGCATCGGGGCAGGCACTCACATCAAGGGAGATGGCATGACAACCACCCACACCGCCGAACTGGACGTCCTGGTCATCGGCGCCGGCTTCGCCGGCATCTACCAGCTGGACCGGCTCCGGGATCTCGGCTACAACGTGCAGCTCTGGGAGGCCGGCGCAGGCCCGGGCGGCATCTGGTACTGGAACTGCTACCCCGGCGCCCGCGTCGACAGCGAGGGCGCGATCTACCAGTTCGCGTACAAGGAGCTGTGGAAGAACTGGCGCTACCGCGAGCTCTTCCCCGGCTGGGCTGAGATGCGCGACTACTTCCGGTACGTCGTCGACGCCCTCGACCTGGACCGCAGCATCTCGTACAACCGCCGCGTGGTCTCCGCGGTCTTCGATGAGACCAACCACCGCTGGGTGGTGCAGGCCGAGGACGGGTCGACCGTCCGGGCGCGGTTCCTGGTGCCCTGCACCGGATTCGGCTCCAGCCCCCACTACCCCGACTACCCCGGCATCGCCGACGGCGCGTTCACGGGCGAGGCGGGCATCCACCACACCGCCCGGTGGCCGCAGGGCGACATCGACATGACGGGGCTGCGGGTCGCGGTCATCGGCACCGGCGCAAGTGGTGTGCAAGTGGCCCAGGAAGCGGCGAAGGTCGCGTCCGAGGTGTACGTGTTCCAGCGCACCCCCAACACGGCGTTCCCGATGAAGCAGAAGCAGCTGACCGATGCGGAACAAGACGAACTGCAGGTCGACATCGGGGAGCGCCTCGCACGCCGACTGACGACCTTCGCGGGATTCGACTACGACTTCATCCCGGAGAACGCCGCCGATCTCGATCCCGACACCCGCACCCAGCGTTACGAAGCACTTTGGGAGCACGGCGGATTCCGGTTCTGGCTGGCCACCTTCCAGGACATCCTCGTGGACCCAAAGGCCAACGACACCGCCTACGCCTTCTGGCGCGACAGAGTGCGGGCCCGGGTCAAGGATCCGATCGTGGCCGCCAAGCTCGCGCCCACAGAGCCGATCCATCCCTTCGGCGTCAAGCGCCCGTCGCTGGAGCAGACGTACTTCGACATCTTCAATCAAGACAACGTGCACCTGGTCGACCAGTACGAGACCCCGATCGCCGAGATCACCTCGAAGGGTGTCCGTACGAGCGACGCCGAGTACGAGGTCGACCTCGTCGTGCTCGCCACCTGCTTCGACAGCGTCACCGGCGGGCTGACGGCGATCGACATCCGCGGCGTGGGCGGCCAGAGCCTCAAGGAGAAGTGGGAAGACGGCTTCGCCAACCACCTCGGGGTGACCACGAAGGGCTTCCCCAACCTGCTGTTCGCGTACGGCCCCGGCAGCCCCGCGGCGTTCTGCAACGGCCCCACGTGCGCGGAGGCGCAGGGCGAGCGAATCGTGCAGGCCATCGAGTATGTGACCCGAGGCGGTCACAGCCGCATCGAGTCCACCGACGAGGCCGACGAACGATGGCGGCAACTGGAGGAAGACATCGTCAACGCGAGCCTCTTCCCGCAGGGCAAATCCTGGTACATGGGCGACAACATCCCCGGGAAGAAGCGTCAGATGCTCCTCTACACCGGGGGGCTGACCAGCTACCTCGGTGAATGGGAGTCCTCCGTCCAGGCCGACTACGCCGGATTCACCATCTCCTGAGCCTCGCCGGCTCACGACCACGCATCTCGAACGAAAACTGGGAAGACAACGAAATGACAAGCACCGAATCGCTGTACCTCCGCGACCTCTACGCCGAATGGTTCCAGCGGATGGCCGACATGGACGTCCCGACCGTCAAAGACCTCTTCGAGGAATGGCACCTCCCGGCCATCGAGCCCACAGGCGTCACCTACGAAGAAGTCAGCGCCGGCGGCGTTCCCGCGATCTGGGCCAACCCGGTCGACGCTGCCGCCGACCGGGTGATCGTCTACACCCACGGTGGCGGCTTCGTCGCCGGATCGTCCTACAGCCACCGCAAGCTCGCCGCGCACCTGGCCAAAGCCGCCGGGATCAGAGCGCTCGTGGTGAACTACCGCCGCGCCCCGGAGCACAAGTATCCGTCTCAGCTCGACGACACCGAGGCCGTGCACCTCTGGCTGCACCAGGAAGGGTTCGAGCCGCGACACATCGCCGCCGGCGGCGACTCGGCCGGCGGGAACCTCGCGGTCACCACGAGCCGGCGCCTCCTGACCCACGGCCACCCGCAACCGGCCGCTGCGATCGCGTTCTCCCCGTGGATCGACATGGAGCTGAATGGCGAGTCCCTGGACACCAACGACGAGACCGATGTGCTCGTCAAACGCGGAGTGCTCGAGACGATGATCGCCCTGTTCCTGGAGGGCGCGGGCAGCCCGACCGATCCCTTCGTCAACCCCCTCTACCAGGACTTCACCGGGGCGCCGCCGACCTTCATCGCCGTCAGCGGCACGGAGACGCTGTACAGCGACTCCGACCGACTCGCAGCCCACCTGCGCGGCGCAGGCGTGAACGTCGAGCTGCTAGTCGAACCGGGCCAGCAGCACGTCTATCCGAGCCTGGCAGGTCGCGCACCGGAAGCCGACACGGCAATCGCGAAAGCCGCCGCCTGGCTGCGTCCACACCTCGGGCTGTAACAGCACCAGGTCGTGCAGGGCGGCGCGCAACGCACCGCCGCCCTGCACGAGCCACAGCCATGGACGGCCCCGACGTGCTCACGCAGGGCGAGCACTTGGACGGTGGGGTCGGCGCCGTGAGGAACCCACGCGGGCTGCCAGGCCACGGTGTCAGGACGATGCTGGCCCTAGGCCTGGACGAAGCGCGTCAGGACAGAAGCCGAGGCGATGGCCGTCAGGCCAGACGCACCCTCCGCGGTAGCCCGCCACTCCCGGTACGCTTGATCGGCATCCAACGACGACCACCGCTCAAGCAGCAGAAGATGCGCGCTGTCACTGACGTCGACGAGTACGTCGACGCCTAAACACCCTGGAAACGCCCGGGTAGCCACCAAGACATCCTCGACGAACTCCCTGGCGCCGGGAACCGACTCCGGTTTGATCCGAAGATCCAGCAAAGCGACAACAGCCACGGACGTCTCCTTAGAACCGCTTGGTTTCAACCTAGACTCCGCGCGTCGCCTCGTGTGCCCAAGACAATCCGCCCCGGTGTCCTGATTCCGTAACCGGTTGAACGCGCCAACGGACAAGACGTCCTCATCCGGGCAACTACGCATTCGTATACGGGCCAGGATCGTGGTGTGGTACCGGCAGGCAATGTCGGGCCGCGAAGTGGCCTTCGCGCTGGGCGATGGTGCGATCGCCGAACGAAACCGCGCCGCAGCGCTGGAACTTCCCTCGGAGGCGGTCGTCTCTTGCAGCCCGTGCTTGAGGAGGACCCCGCACAGCCCAGGATCGACGCCGAACTGGATGCGAAGTATGCATCCTCGCCGTCGTCGATCGCGCAGATGAAGTCTCCTGGCGCCATGGCCACCACGCTGCGCGTCGTCGCAGCAGCCTGACGGGCGCGGGCCGACATGGTCAGCGGCAACGCTTTCCTGCAGGAGCGCACTGTGGACGGCCCCGACGCGCACTCGCAGCGGGCGAGCACTTGGGCGGGCTCCCCGCGCCCCACCCCCTTCCCGCGCAGACAACTGCTTGTCGGCGGCGAGTCCCCCGGACCTATGGCTGTCAACTCGGTCCGTAGCGCACACCTTCCTTGATCCGTACCGCACCTTCACAGCTGCCGGACATCGAGATCGACGCCGTACTGAAGCAGGCGCCGGTAGAGCGTGGAGCGGGACAACCCCAAGTCACGGGCAGCGGCCTTCTTCGAGCCGGTCGCGGCGAGCGCATCCAAGATCGCCATGAGCTCCGCCCGCTCCAGGCGAGTCAACGGCCGGTGCGGGATGAAGCGCCGCAACCCCACGGGGATATGCTCCACGTCCAGCGGTGAGTCACCGGGGTTGTCTCGTGTCATGGCGGAGACGATCTGTTCGAGTTCACGGATATTCCCTGGCCACAGGGCGCGTTGCAGCACGCGCACGGCGGCGTCGGTGATGTCACGCCCGGCCGCGAGGTGACGGGCCAATACCGGGATATCGCTTGCGCGCTCGCGCAGCGCCGGCACGGGGACGGTGACCACGTCCACGTCCGGGAGCAGTCCGGGGCCCCAGCCCGGCTCGGTGGCGAAGGTCAGGAACACTCGCTTACCCGACTCCACGGCATCACGCACCACCGCGGCATACGACGGCGCGGACGCGGCGCCGGGGGAATTGACATGGCGGAAGATCACGGCCTCCGAGAGGTCGGTTCGGTTCTTCAGCTCCGCCTGCAGGTGCCGCGCCTCCTCGACGGCGCAGTCGATGGTTGTCGCCTGCATTCCGGCCGCGTGCGCTCCCGCCAGCGCGAGCGCATGCTTCCCGCTGCCAGGCTCACCGACCAGCGCTGTCACGACCTGCGGCGATGCCGTCGCCGTCATCTGATAGGCGGCGAGGAAATCTTGATGCGCACCTACCAGCCCGACATCGCTCGCCGGGAGGGCGTGATCGGTGCCGTGAGGAACACGACTGGCCACGTGTCGTTCGGTCGCCGCCATCCTGAAGACGGCGCCCACGGTGTGGCCGTCGACATCGGCGTAGGACGTGCTGGTGATACCCGCATCGGCGCCGTCTGCTTCGGCCGAGCGCGCTTGAGACGTGGCCCAGAGCGCACGGTCGCGAAGACGTTTGAGATCCGAGGACCACAGCAGCTGGGCGGCGGCAGCGTTTGAGATCACGAGCCGTTCGCCGATCGCCACGACCGCCCCTCGGGTTCGAGACGTCTCCTCGAGATAGTGATCGAGCAATCGGTGCTCGCCGCGGAAGCGCTGGCGGCGCAGTTCGGCCTCGATCGCCTTCGCAAGCTGCCGCGCCAGCAGCCCCCCGGCCGCCTCGCCACCGGAATCCGCCGACGTGGTCACATCAATGACACCGACGACCCGCTTCGAGACGCCGTCCGTGATTGGCGCCCCGATGCAGCTGAACTCGACGAAACCATCGATGAAGTGCTCGTGACCACCGACCTTCACAAGCTGCCCAGTCTCGATCGGCGTGCCCAGCCCGTTGGTGCCGCAGACCTCCTCGGAGAACACGAACCCGGGCGCCATGTCGACCCGATCCAGCAGGCGCGTCAAACGCCTGTCGCCGGTCCGGCGATCGATGACCCGAGCATCACTATCCGCCAGGATCACGCTGACGTCGAGCTCTCCGAGATCCTCCATGACCGCATCCAACACGCGTCCCGCTGCCCGCATGAGCCGGGACCGCGAACCCTCGAACCCGACGAAGCGTCCGCCGGCGCTCGGCTCCACCCCCCACGCCCGGGAACGCAACCAAGACATCTGGATCTCCTGGCGCACACCAAGAGTGATGCGGCCGGACGACTCAAAGAAGTGCTCGCGCGCCCGGGCCACGCTACCTGAACTGGCATCCACGGTCACAACCCACCCAAGGGGACCCACCTTCGCAGCGCCCTCGCTGCCTCCGTCACCTCTGCCGGATGCTTGACTCTACGCCGACTGGAGGACGGAAACATGCCCGTGGCGATACCAGACCAAGACCCCACTATTGCGAATCACGCATCAACCGCCCTCTCGACCATGCCCACGATGGCCACGATCAGGGGCCCGAGGTGACGTCTGCTTCCATGACCCCATGAGTATCAATCCCTCTGTCATTTGGTATTGGAGAGAATCACCGCGTGGTGAAAGCCTGGAGTCCACTGGGCGTACATCAACGACGAGGACAACCATGCACGCGTTCGCGATCTTCCAAGACGATCACACCGTCACCGACGTGGAGCTGCCCACCCCGGCACCCACAGGCACCGAGGTGCTGCTGCGAGTGGTCCGCTCCGGGGTGTGCCACACCGACACGCACCTGCGTGAGGGCTACTACGACCTCGGCAGCCGGGGACGTCTGAATCTGATCGACCGGGGCGTGACCTACCCGCTCGTGCTCGGCCACGAAGTCGTCGGCGTGGTCGAGGCATTCGGTGATGAGGCGGACGGTGTCACTGTTGGCGATCATCGCCTCGTCTACCCGTGGATCGGCGATGGGACCTGCGACGCGTGCCGTGCCGGTCACGAGAACCTCTGCCCGTCCCCGCGCAACCTGGGGGTGGCCCGTCATGGCGGCTACGCCGAATACATCCTTGTCCCGCACCCCCGCTACCTCTTGGACGTCGCGGGACTCGACGAACGGTGGGCGGCCACGCTCGCCTGCTCCGGCCTGACCGCATACAGCGCGGCGCGCAAGGCGCTTCCGGCCACGGCATCCGACCCTATCGTGGTCATCGGGGTCGGCGGGGTCGGGCTGATGGCGATCGCGACACTGCGCGCCCTCGGCCATGAAGCCGTCATCGCCGTGGACGTGCAGGAACGAAACCTGGAACTGGCGCGACAGCTCGGGGCGACCACCACGATCTCGGCCGCCCAGGACGATCTGGGCGCCGCCCTCGTCTCCGGCGCAGGCGGCCCGGTCGCGGCGATCGTCGACTTCGTCAACAACTCTTCCACCGCTCCGGCCGCGTTCGCGGCGCTGCGCAAGGGAGGAACGATGGTGCAGGTCGGGTTGTTCGGCGGCGAGCTCGTGGTTCCCACCGCGCTGCTCACCCTGAAGATCATCACCATCCAGGGAAGCTTCGTCGGTTCCCTCGGAGAACTCGAGGAACTCGTCGAGCTGGCACGGCGCGGTGCGCTCCCGCACATCCCGATCATCGACGGTCAGTTCACAGCTTCGTCGGTTCAGGAGTCGCTGGACCGCCTCGCCGCTGGGGGCGTGCCCGGCCGTATCGTCCTCAGCGCCTGAACCGCCGCCGGCAACCGCCCGGCGAGATCCTCGTGATGCCGCACCACATGCTGCGCCTCTTGCGAGGGACGAGCAGGCCCGACGTTGCTGCGACTCTGACGACGAGCTCTCCGAGGACGGCGCGTGAGGCGGGCCCACGGTTCGCCCAGGATGCGTCCGGATCGATCACCCACCTACGCGTAGTCGAAGAAGCCGCGTCCGGTCTTGCGCCCCAGTTCCCCTGCGGCGACCTTGTCGCGGAGGATCCGCGGGGGCGCGAATCGCTCGCCCAGGGTCTCGTGAAGGTATTCCGCGATCCCCAGACGAACGTCCAGTCCCACCAGGTCTGACGTGCGCAGTGGCCCAGCGGCGTGCCGGTATCCGAGGACCATCGCCTTGTCGATGTCCTCTGCGCTCGCCACGCCCTCCTCGACCATGCGCATCGCCTCCAGCGCGATCGCCACGCCCAGTCGCGAGCTCGCGAAACCGGGCGCATCGTTGACGACGATCGGGGTCTTTCCGAGCGCGGTCACCCACTGTCCGGCTTGCCGCCGAAGGTCCGGGTCTGTCGACGGCGTCAGCACGATCTCGACAAGCGCCGAAGGGGGCACGGGATTGAAGAAGTGCAGCCCGCACAGTTGTCCTGGACGGGCAAGCTGCCCGCCGAGGCCCGTCACCGACAGCGATGACGTGTTCGTGGCCAGCCATGCGGACTCGCTCACGACCCGCTCCGCTGTCTGCAGCGCTTCGACCTTGAGACGGAAGACCTCGGGCACGGCTTCGACCACGAGGTCCGCATTCTGAAGCGCCTGGAAGTCGACACTGACGTCGATCCATCCTGTCACGGCATCCGCGTCCACCGAGGCATCCCTCTCAGCGGCCTTCCGGAGCCCATCCGCCAGCCGTGCGCGGGCCGACTGCGCCGACGCCTGGTCACGCTCGATCACTGTGACCTGCGCGCCCGCCTGGGCGAACACCTGAGCGATGCCAGCGCCCATGCGGCCGCCGCCGATCACGCCGACCGTGGGAGGAACGGTGTTCATCGGGTCTCCTGGGGGCGGTCAAGGAATCGGGTCATGAGCTGCGTCTTCGCCTCTGACTCGAAGAGGATGGCCTGCGCGAGCTCGTCGACAAGAGGGTGCGCATCCCGCGGGGCGGCGAGCACGCGCTTGGTGATGCGGATGGCCAGCGGGTCCTGCGCGGCGATGCGGTCGGCGAGAGCATCGGCTGCCGCCAGCAGCTGTTCGGGTTCGTGGACGGCAGCGACCAGGCCGCACCGTAGCGCCTCTTCGGCATTCAACCGGCGGCCGGTGAAGAGGATCTCCTTGGCCAGCGGTTCACCGACCAGTTCGGCGAGCCGCCACGTCGCCCCCGCCGCGGCGAGGATGCCGATGGCCGTCTCCGGATTGCCGAACACGACCCGGGTCGACGCGATGCGGATGTCTGCCGCGTAGGCGAGCTCGGCTCCCCCGCCGATCGCGAAGCCGTCCACCGCGGCGATCACCGGCATCGGCAGGCGCGCGATGCGGGCGAACAGCCCGGAATTGATCCCCGTCAGCGCCTCGTCGCGTCCGCGTTCGAGAAGCTGCCTGATGTCGGCCCCGGCGGCGAAGACGCCCCGCTCGGGGGTTGCGGATCCGGTGAGGATCAGAATGCGGGGTTCCCGTTCCAGACGCGCACAGACCGTGTGAAGCTCGTCGACCATCTCTTCGTTGATGGCGTTGCGCACCTCGGGGCGGTGCAGCTCGACGCGCAGTCGATCCGCACTCTCGTGGAGTATCAGGGTGGTCACTGCTCCAGGCTCCCATCGCGGATCAATACACGTCCAATACCCGATGAGCCCGCGTCCCATGCGTCAGTGATATCAATCTGCGTCGTTACGGCGTCAAGGTGCTCTGCGCGTCGAACCCGTACATCCGCAGCTTCCGGTATAGCGTGGTGCGCCCGATCCCGAGGATCTCTGCGGCCTTGGACCGGTTGCCACCGGCTTCCCGAAGGGCGGTGTCTATCGCGCGGTACTCGGATGCGGCAAGTCCTCGCAGCTGGCGGGCACGGGTGCGCATCTCCGCGGGCAGAAGGTCCGCGTCGAGCATCGAACCGGCAGCGTGATGCGCCGCCAGCGTCGAGATCAGCCCCCGCAACTCCGGGACACCCCCGGGCCAGTCCCACCGGGCCAGTGCTTGAACGAGCGCTGGACTCAGACTCGCCGAGTGCTCTTCGGCCAGTCGTCGCGCCAGGCCGACCACGCGGTCTGGGTCATCGTGTAGCGGGGGCAGATCGACGCGGGGAACCTCGCGGCCGAGCAGATCACCGACCGCGGTCCCTGGAACGGCGTCGCAGACGCAGAACACCAATCGGGCGGAACGGATGGGATCTGCCGCAGAGATCAGCTGCTGCAAGGACAACATGTCGCTGCCACTCAGCATTTCGGCGCCGCGGATGATCACCGACATCCCGCTGCTCAGCGCCTGGGCCGCCGACCGGATCGCCCCGGTGCCACGCAGCGCGAGGGCCTCGAGGAGGATCGGGTCGCGTCGGTCGCGATCGCGCAGCCATATCTGGGCGAGAAGGGTCTTGCCACTGTCACGAGGGCCATGAATCCCGACAATGCCGGTGCGTCGTCCGAGCGCTTCCAGGTGCGCGGTAAGGCTGGAAAGCCCGGTCTGCTCAGCGCGCCCGGCCGGTGCTGCGTGATCCCCTGGCAGTTCGACGAGGTATACGCGTTCACCGCCGCGGGCGCTGATGCGGCGGGCGGTGCTCAGCTGGCCCGCGAGCATGACGGACGTGACATCGTCCTGCCAGTTGTGCGCCTGCAGCTCGTCCCACAGCGTCACGTATCGTTCCTCCGAGAGCAGGGGCAGCGCACCCGTCGATGCGAGAACACCCCCTCGGCCGACGGCCAGCACAGGATGCCGGGCGGTGCCGTCCGCGAATCGTGCCAGCAGCGCCTGCAACTCCGGCGGGACGGTGTTCAGCAGCGCACCCCGCACGTCCAGGGCGGCCTGTTTCGCGATAGCCAGCATGGTCGGGTGCGATGCGGCAGCCGGGGCGGCGAGGGCGACGGAACCGACGACGCGGTGCGAGAGCGGGTCGTAGATCGGGGCACCGGCGCAGGCCAGAGCCTGCAGCCGGTCGTTGACGTGCTCCGCTCCGCGCACGAACACCGCCGACTTCTCCTCCATCGCCGTGCCAAGTCCGTTGGTGCCCAGCGCTGACTCCGAGAAGTCGAAGCCTTCGGCGGCGGAGACCTTATCGAGGCGGCGTGCGTGACTGGGGTCACCGACGTTGCGAGCGATCACACGCCCAGACCGGTCGCTGACCAGCAGCGCCACGCGCATGTCCGTGAGCGATTCCGCCCACCGCGCGAGCACGACCTGCGCGGTGTCCCGGAGGCGCCCCGCATGCCCGGAGAAGGGGTGGTAAGCGGGTGTCGCGGTCGGATCGTACCCGCCGGGTGCGGTGAACGAGCGGCGCCAGCTGCGCTCGATCTCGGGTGGGACGTCCAGCGTGCGCGGCGCCAAGCCGTCGGCGCCGACGCCGGCCTCGAGAAGCTGCTCACGGGCCCGCCGCACGCTCGCGGCCGAGTAGGTGTCGATGGACATGACCGGAACCTCCCGTCACTGCAAGTGGTGTCTCCAGTATCCGCCCACTATTGGGACTCGCCAATACCTAGTCTGCGGTAGATTGATGCGCTTGATGCATCGGTACGCGGTGATGGGGAAGGCGGTCTCGTTCGTAGGTAATGTCGGTGTAGCCGTGTGGGACGGGGTGACCGTGGTCGTCGAGGCCGACGAAGACGATCTTCTCGATCGCGAGGATGCGGTCGCGGGTGATCATGTTCCGCACCTCGGCGCGCATGGTGAGCGAGGTGCGACCGAATGCGATGGCACGCAACCCCATCTCGATGAGGTCGCCCTGCTGCGCGGAACTGACGAAGTCGATCTCCGAGATGTACTTGGTGACCGCGCGCGGGTTGCCGAGCTGGATGATGGCATAGATCGCCGCTTCTTCGTCGATCCAGCGCAGCAGGCTGCCGCCGAACAGAGTGCCGTGTGCGTTCAGGTCCTCGGGGCGGACCCATCGGCGTGATCGGAAGGTGATGTCGTCTGACATGGAGTACTCACAAGCACAATCGTGGGCCGGGACTCGTGCCCGGCCCACGATTTCAGCCGCTCAGACCGCGACGGGCTGCCCCGATGGCGAACCCTTCGAAGTCCTTCGCCTGGATCTCGGACAGGATGCCACGGTAGGCGCCCAGCCCGCCGAGGTAGAACATGACGGCGTGCTTCTTGCCGGGGATGTTGGCTCCGAAGATCCAGGAGTCCGTCTTGGGGAACAGGGTGTAGTTGGCGATCGTGGTGCAGGTTTCGGTCCAGGAGTCCTCGCCCTGCTGCGTCGCCTCGATCAGGCCGTCGGCCTGTTCGGCCTCGGAGACGAGCGTGGTGATGAACTCGACCTGCGCCTCGATGCTGGGCACCAGATTCGTGAAGGGGCCGTTGGGCCCGAGGATCATGAACATGTTGGGGAACCCGGCGGTCATGATGCCGAGGAAGCTGGCGGGCGCATCCGCCCAGTGCTCGTCGACGCTGATCCCGTCCCGGCCGCGGATGTCGATGCGGCGGTAGTTGCCGTCGACCGCGTCGAACCCGGTAGCCAGCACCAGCACGTCCAATTCGTGTTCCACCCCGTCGGCGGTCTTGACGCCTCGCGGGGTGATCTCGATGATCGGGTTCTCCTTGATCGAGACCAGCTTCACGTTGTCACGGTTGTACACCTCGTAGTACTCGTGGTTGCACAGTGGACGCTTCGCGTACGGCTGCGTCGGGGTGAGCAGTCGCGCCGTCTCGGGGTCTTTGACGGTCTCGGCGATCTTGCGGCGGATGAACGCCGCAGCCGCCTCGTTCGCCTCGGGATCGACGGCGATGTCGTTGAACGTGCCGAACATGAAGTAGAAGCCGTTGCCGCGGTCCCAGGCCGCCTGGAACACCCGCTCGCGCTCGGCTTCGTCGACATCGGCGGCCGCGACAGTGGATTCCTCGAACCCGAACGCGACGCCGGAGTTGCGCACCTGGTCCCAGATCTCCGGGAAGCGGGCCTTGTAGTCCTCCACCTCACCCGGGCCGACTGGTCCGTTGCCGGAGGGGACGCTGTACTGCGCGGAGCGCTGGAACACGGTCAGTTGGGCCACCTGCGGCGCGGCGGCGACGATGAACTGGGTTCCGGTCGAGCCGGTCCCGATCACGCCGACCCGCTTGCCCTCGATGGACAGGTCGTCCGGCCATTCGGCAGTGTGCACGAGGCGGCCCTCGAAGGAGCCGATGCCGGGGATGTCGGGAATGTTGGTGGCTGCGAGCAGCCCCAGCGCCGTCACCACGTAGCGGGCGGTGAAGGTCTCGCCGGTGGACGTGCCGGCTGTCCAGGTGTTCGTCGCCTCGTCGAAGACGAGGGAGGTGACCTCGGTGTTGAGCTGGAAGTCCTTGCGCAGGTCGTACCGGTCGACGACGGTCTCGAGGTAGCGGAGGATGTCGGGCTGGTCGATGTACTTGCGCTGCCAGTCCCACTCCTGCAGGAACTCGTCGTCGAACGAGTAACGGTAGAAGGGGCTTTCCGTGTCGGACATCGCGCCCGGGTACCGGTTCCAGTACCACGTGCCGCCGATGCCGGCGCCCTTCTCGAAGCCACGTACCCGCAGGCCGAGCTTTTCGCGCAGCGTGTACAGCTGGTAGATGCCGCCGAACCCGGCGCCGACGACGATCGCGTCGAAGTCCGTGGCGTGTGTGGATGTCATGGGATACAACTCCTTCGTTGGATGGTGGTCGGTGTGCGCGGTGTCAGCGGCGGAGCCACTCGCCGATGGCCTTCAGCTCCGCATCCACCTCGGAGTCACGTCCGGCCAGGAACGGGTAGACGTGCTGCTGCCCCTCGGCGATGTTCACGGTGACATCGACACCGGCTGCCGATGCCCGCTCCGCGACGCGGGTGGCGTTGTCGACGAGGGACTCGACCGAACCGGCGTTGAGATACAGCGGGGGGAACCCCGTGAAGTCGGCATACAGCGGATTCGCGAGCGGCGCCGAGGGACTCGTGGACTCTCCCAGCACGCCGGCGATCATGCCCTCCAGCAACGGGACGGTGATCAGCGCGTCGGTGTCGTCGTTGGTGACCAGCGTCGCGCCGCTGTTCTCCATGTCCAGCCACGGGGAGAACGCGATGACGTGCCCCGGCTGCGGCAGGCCCCTCTCCTTCAGCGCCAGCGGGATGGCGATGGCGAGGTTGCCGCCCGCGGAGTCGCCGATGGTGGTAATGTCCTCCGGGCGGATCCCCCGCTCCCGCAGACCCTCGAAGGCGGCGACCCCGTCTTCGACCTGGGCCGGGTGCGGGTGCTCCGGCGCGCGGCGGTAGTCCAGCACGAACGCCGTGACGCCCGCGGCCTTCGCGACGTGGGCAGCGAGTTTGCGGTGGCTGGCCGCGGACCCGACCGCGAACCCGCCGCCGTGAGTGAAGAGGAGAACCTTGGACCGGTCGGCGCCGGCCGGGAACGCCCAGATGCCGGGCACGCCGCCCACGACCTCCTCTTTATACGTGACGTCTTCCGGTTCGACAGTCGGCTGGTGCCACTCGTCGAAGATGCTGCGGAATAGGCGCATGTCCAGCTCGTGACTGGTCATGAGCCCGGACCAGTCCAGGTACAGGTCACGCAGCGCGCTCGGGATGACAGCGGTGGGGGTGGCGGACGAGGGCATCGGAGAACTCCTTCGTTGTGATGCGCCCGGCATCGCCCGAACGGTGAGGCGAGCCGAGTAGGGTCACCACCTACCTTCGGCGACGATCCGAGGAACGCCGTGTGCCGATATGGAACAGTGCGTCGTGGCCTCACGCCTGGGAGCGCGAGACACGGTGCGACCGCAGGATGCCGCGCTGAAGTGAGTGGTCAGCGGCGGGCGGCAGGGCCGCCATTCCCCTCCTCGGGGCCGGCGATCCTCGCGATCCACCGGGTCATTTGCCGCAACGGTATGGCGGACACGTTTACAACGCCGTTCCGTGCGAGGGCGGACGCGTCAGCGTCCCGAGGTCAGCGCCCCATGATCTCGGTCGCGATGATCTCGGCCTGGGCGTCGTGGTTCCGTGGGGCGGTTCAGGTGAGGCTGGCGCCGCCGTCGACGGGAAGGGTCACGCCGGTGACGTATTCGTTGGTCATGAGGAAGTGGATGGCGTGAGCGATCTCTTCCGCTCGGCCGATGCGGCGCAGCGGAATCCTCGCCGATCGCTCGGCGATCGCCCGCTCCCGGTCTTCGTTGGATCTGGCGAACAGGGGCGTGTCGATGGTTCCTGGACGCACGACATTGACGCGGATGGGGGCGAGCTCGAGCGCCATGGCACGGCTGAACACTTCGGAGCCGCCGGCGGCGGCGCTGAAGACCGCTCCGCCGGGGCGCGGACGATCGACCCCGGTGCCGGTGCAGAACGTCAGCGATCCGGTCGTCATCCGCGGCGCGGCGTATTTGCACACGTAGACCGGCCCCCAGAACCGGGTGTCCACGGGGCTGCGCAGCGCGGCGATGTCCGTGGTGAGCAGAGCACCGAAGGCGAAGGTCCCCGCGAGGTTGACGACGTGATCCACCGACTCCAACGAGTCGAACAGCGCGCGCACCGCGTCCTCATCGGCGATGTCGAGGGCGACGGTGCGGATGTCACCGCCGATCTCGTCCCGGGCAGCGGTCAGGCGGTCCGGACTCCGCCCGGCGATGGTGACCTGCGCGCCGGCGTCGTGGGCGATCTTGGCGGTGGCGAGCCCGATTCCCGAGCTACCGCCGATGATCACGACTGCAGCGTTCTCGAGCGATGTCGTCACGATTTCTCCGTTCGAAGGGGCTGGGAGGCTGCAGCGCAACCCCCGGGGCAGCAGGGTGCCGGTTACGCGGACCGTGCTCGCCGTTCGCGGGCGACGGCCTCACGGACTGCGGGGATCACGTCGTTCGCGATGGCGTCGTACTGGCTGGTGTCATCGCCGGCGACGACGAATCCCGAGAATCCGAAGCCGAGCGCGAGCGTGACGAGCTGATCGATCCACTGCTCGGCCGGGCCGTGCAGCAGTCCGCGTGTCGGGGTCGCCTGGAGCTGGCCGACGACGTTGGCGAGCCTTCGCACCTCTCGTGGATCGCGGCCTGCGGCCTGCGCCGCGTCATCGATGCGGCGATGGGCATCGTCGATCTCGGGAGCGGTCATCCTGCCGAGGCTGAGCAGCCACCCGTCGGCGAGGCCGCCGACGAGCTCGAGCATGCGGGGTTTGAACGCGCCGACCCAGATCGAGACCTGGTGCGCCGGGGCCGGGCCCGGCCGGGCACCCGCGACGCGATAGTGCGTGCCGTCGAAGCGAACGCTCCCCGTCCCGTGCTGGCCCCAGAGCGCCCGGATGATCGGGATCGCCTCGCGGAGGGCGTCGACGGCCTGACCGGGGGTGAGCCGGGGTGCGCCGTACGCCTCGATCGCGTCCCAGAACGCACCGGCGCCCAGGCCGAGCTCGACCCTCCCGCCGCTGAGCCGGTCGATCGTCGCGATCTGCTTGGCGAGCATCGCGGGGGGACGCAGTGGAAGGTTCAGCACGTTGCCGGCGAATCGGACGTGCTCCGTTCGCGCTGCGAGATGCCCGATGAGAGTGACGGTGTCGAGGAATCCGGAGTTGTACGGATGGTCCTGGAGCGTCACGAGGTCCAAGCCCACCCGATCGGCCTCGCGAGCGGCGTGCTCCAGTTGGGGCAGCGCCGAGGCGGCCGGGGTGATGAAAGACCCGAAGATGAGGTCGTGGTCGTAGTCCATGGTTCTCCCGTCGAATCGGCGACACCTAATCGCCCTGCGGAGGCAGGGCTGCGACGAGCGGGTGGTCGAAGGGGAGAACACCGGTGCGCGCGGCGCCGCCGGGTACACCGATCTCGTGGAAGAACTCGACGTTCGCCGCGTAATAGTCCTGCCATTCGTCGGGCAGGTCGTCCTCGTAGAAGATCGCCTCGACCGGGCACACCGGCTCGCACGCCCCGCAGTCCACGCACTCGTCGGGGTTGATGTAGAGCATGCGCTCACCCTCGTAGATGCAGTCGACCGGGCACTCGGCAATGCAAGTGCGGTCCTTCACATCCACGCACGGCAGGGCGATCACATAGGTCACGGGCACCCCCTCTCTCAACGACGATGGCACTACGGCAACGCTAAAATCTCAAGTGAACTTGAGGTCAAATCGATGAGGAGGCACCATGCCACCCGCCCCGGAACCGGACGAGCTGCTGACGATCGGCGAGATGAGCCGCCGCACCGGGGTCGCCGTCTCGGCCCTCCGGTACTACGAGGAGCTGGGCTTGATCGCCTCGGAACGCACCTTCGGCAACCAGCGCCGCTATCCCCGGCACATGCTGCGCCGCGTGTCGCTGATCTCCGTCGCCAAGCGCCTGGGCATCCCGCTCACCGACGTGCAGGAGGCGTTCTCGTCGGTCCCGCTCGACCGCACACCGAGCCACGAGGACTGGCAGCGCTCCTCCCGCGCATGGAAGCGGCAGCTCGAAGAGCGTCGCCGCAGCATCGAAAGGCTGGAGCACGAACTCACCGGGTGCATCGGCTGCGGATGCCTCTCGATGAAGGCCTGCGCGCTCCTCAACCCCGGCGACGCCCTCGCAGCAACCGGGGCGGGGCCGAGGCGGCTGGAGGACCTTCCGGGCGACTGAGGGCCGATGGCGCCGTCGCGCAGGCCGCGTTTGACCTCAAGTCCGCTTGAGGTTCTAGCGTGAAGGCATACGCCCCGAAAGGACCCCGGATGAGCACGTACACGCTGCCCGAGCTGCCCTATGACTACTCGGCCCTCGAACCGCACATCTCCGCGACGATCATGGAGCTGCATCACGACAAGCATCACCAGGCATACGTCACCGGGGCGAACGCGGCGCTGGATCAGCTCGAGGAAGCCCGTGCCGCGGGAAGCTTCGCGAATGTCAACAAGCTCGAGAAGGACCTCGCCTTCAACCTCGGCGGGCATCTGAACCACAGTGTGTTCTGGCAGAACCTCTCTCCCGACGGCGGCGGCGAGCCCGAAGGCGAGCTCGCCGCCGCGATCGCCGACCATTTCGGCTCCTTCGACGCGTTCAAAGCCCACTTCACCGCGACCGCGCTCGGCGTGCAGGGCTCAGGCTGGGCCGTGCTCGCGTGGGACGCGCTCGGAGCGAAGCCGGTCGTGTTCCAGCTGTTCGACCAGCAAGGCAACGCGCCCCTCGGCGTCACCCCCCTGCTCCAGCTCGACGTCTGGGAACACGCCTACTACCTGGACTACAAGAACGTCCGCGCCGACTACGTCACGGCGTTCTGGAACATCGCCAACTGGCAAGACGTCGCGCAGCGCCTCGCCGCCGTCACCGCCTGAGCACCCTCATCATCCGGCCACACAGGCCCGCACCCGGCACGGTCGCCGTCCGCCCACAGGCGGGACGGCGATGCTCTGCTTTCCCCACCCGAATCGAGCCGCACCCATGTCTTCCCGCCCCGAGCACATCCCGCCCCTCTACGACAGCTTCGCGCTGTACGGCAGCGGGGTCACTCTCGTCGCCGTCCGAGACGTCCCGGGCGACCAGGACCGCTTCTTCATCGCAGCCTCCGTCCTCACGAGCTCCGTGAACCCGTTCACGATCGCTCTGTCCGTCGGCCAGGATCGCGATGCCCTCCCCCTCATCACGGCCGGTGCCCCGTGGGCCGTCTCGGTGCTCTCCGTGCACCACCTCCCGCTCGTGCGCCTGCTCACCGCCCGCACGACGCGCGCCGAGCGGCTCGACGCCCTCGGCGCCGCCGGTGCGGAGGTCTCCCCCGAAGGTCCGCTCTGGCTGCCCGACGCGCTCGTGACCCTGTGGTGCACCACGCACGCCACGATGCCACTGCACGATCAATTGCTCCTCGTGGGCAGTGTCCTTCGCGGCAGCTCCCACCAGGCCGATCTGCCGCTGCTGCGCTGGAACCGGGACTTCCACACGGTCGCCGAACTGCCGAACGGCGAAGCAGCTATCCCGTCCCGCCGCCGCCCGGTCACCTCTCTCACTACGGAGCTCTCATGACATCCACCCACACCACCCCCACACCCGCCACACCCGTCACACCCGACGTCATCGACCCGCGCAGCATGCGGGTCATCTGGCTGCTGCTCGTCGCCGCCTTCGTCGCGATCCTCAACGAGACGACGATGGGCATCGCGATTCCGCACCTCAACGAGGATCTGCACGTGCCGCCCGAGCTCGGCCAGTGGATGACCAGCGGCTTCATGCTCACCATGGCGGTCGTCATCCCGACCACCGGATTCCTTCTGCAACGCTTCACCACGAGGCAGGTCTTCCTGGCCGCGATGACAGCGTTCTCCCTCGGAACCCTCGTGTGCCTGATCGCGCCCGGCTTCGTCATCCTGCTCGTCGGCCGCGTCATCCAGGCGCTCGGCACCGGCATCATGATGCCGCTGCTGATGACCACCGTCATGAAGGTCGTGCCGCCGCATTCGCGAGGAAGGATGATGGGTCGCGTCAGCCTCGTCATCTCCCTGGCACCCGCCATCGGACCGACCCTGTCCGGCGCTGTGCTCGACCTCCTCAGTTGGCGCTGGCTGTTCGCCATCGTCCTGCCGATCGCGCTGATCTCCCTCCTCATCGGGATGCGCTGGATGACCAACCTGGGCGAGACCACCAAGGCGCCCATTGACATCCTCTCCATCATCCTGTCGGCGCTGGCCTTCGGCGGCATCGTCTTCGGACTGACCCAGCTCGGCAGAGGCGAAGGCACGCCAGACGCCGCACCCTCCGGCATCACGCCTGCCACGCTTGGCGCGTTCACCCTGTCGATCGGCGTCGTGACGCTCGCCCTGTTCGTCTGGCGTCAGCTCGTTCTGCAACGCAAGGACAACGCCCTACTGGATCTGCGCGTCTTCCGCTCGCGAAACTTCACGATCGCGATCATCATCATGTCCGTCATCGCCTTGGCGATGTTCGGCACACTCACACTGCTGCCGCTCTACCTCCAGAACGTCGCCGGACTCGACGCCCTCGTCGCCGGACTCATCCTGCTCCCCGGGTCAATCCTCATGGGGCTCCTCGCCCCGCTGATGGGACGCATCTACGACGCGAAGGGCCCGAAGACACTGCTCGCCCCGGGAACGATCATCATCTCCGCGGTGCTGTTCCTGTACTCGTTGGTCGGTGCGCACACCCCGGTCTGGCAGCTGATCGCGATGCAGACGGCGATGTCGGTCGGGATGGCGATGTCGTTCACACCCCTGTTCTCTGCGTCCCTCGGGTCGCTGGAGCGCAGGCTCTACTCTCACGGGTCCGCCGTGCTCAACACCCTGCAGCAAGTCGCAGGAGCCGCGGGCGTGGCGATCCTCATCGCCGCCTACTCCAGCCTCCTGCACACCGGTGAACAGCAGGGACTCGACCCTGCCGACGCCGGCGCGTCCGGGACGCAGGCCGCGTTCCTCATCGCCGCGATCATCTCACTCGCGCCCGTCGTCCTGTCGTTCTTCATCCGCAAGCCCGCCGACCAGGAAGTCCCTGAGGGCGCCGAAGTGCGCGGATCGACCGCGTGACTCCGGGTCGGTTCGACGGCTCCGTCCGCGTCGCGTTCCGCACGACGGCGATCGTCGAGGCGTTCAGTTGGCTCGCCCTGCTCACCGCGCTTGTGGTCAAGTACCCGCTGCAGGGATCGCCGCACGGTGTGACCGTCGCCGGGTGGGTGCACGGCATCGCCTGGATCGCGTTCGTGATCGCGTGCCTCGCCGCCGCCATCCGATTCCGCTGGGCGTGGTGGGTGACGCTGCTGGGACTGGTGATGTCGGTGCTGCCGTTCCTCACTGTGCCGTTCGACATCTGGATGGAGCGCACGCGCCGCCTGGGAAAGTCCGGTCGTGCGTGGACCGTCACCGTTGCAGGCCGTTCCCCGGCGAGGAGCGTGGGCTCGGTCACCGCGTCGGAGGTCAGCACGGTGCCACGGTCGAGCACCGGCCCATACTGGTCGATCACGAGCTGCAGCGCCGCGTCATGCAGCGGGTGACCGGGCGCGAGCAGTTCGGCGCGGGGCGTGCCCTGAACGTCGATGGTGGCGGCGTCGAAGGTGATGCGCTCGTAGCGGCGGGCGACGGGTGCGCGCC
>VFQP010000302.1_pt1 | contig 113765 bp, 191 predicted proteins | sample 3512351 | NCBI WGS metagenome assembly VFQP01 (sample SAMN10412372, study PRJNA504923) | tailings metagenome | isolation source: Relicate 1 Philex TSF1 revegetated site | place: Philippines: Tuba, Benguet | collected 2017-08-29
GAGAGGGAGGGATGGGGAGGGGAGAGAGAGGGAGGGATGGGGAGGGGAGAGAGAGAGAGGAAAGAGAGAGGGAGAAAGGGAGGGGAGAGGGAGAAAGGGAGGGGAGAGGGAGAAAGGGAGGGGAGAGGGAGGAGAGAGAGAGTCTCCCTCCCTCTGAGTTGACTGAGTTTGGAAAAAGTTGGGAAGGTTTGGATAAGAGTTTTTAAAATGTGCCTTTCTTTGCGTTGGCAAATAGGAATGTTTCCATTCTGAATTACACAACGTCCTACGTGCGGAGAAAGGTCAACGATGAAGGATTGATTGGGGTTTCTCTCGGCAGCAGAGAAAGCGGCGTCCCTCATAGAAATAGCTTTGCGAATATTTGTATTGCTGCATCAGAGCGTGACGACCAAACCCCCCAAATAAACAATAACACTTCGTCCATCATCTAGAAAACTTGTCCACCATGCCATCAGCACGACCACAATCAGCAGGACCACGTCGACGTGCTGTAGCAGGCGACAATGATGACGACCCCGTATCCCCCGTCATTTCCAGCAGCAGTAGTGCAGACAGCACTGCCGACCTCGTCATAGCAGCACCACCCTCTCGACCCACCACGGCGCTCAAGCGGCAGGTGAGCACCACCAGCGGCATTCTCAGGACCAACAGCGAGGTCACACGAGCAGAGCGTATTGCCATCATGTATGTGAGGGGTTGGCTGGTTGTTTGGGTGGATGCGTGCATATGTAGCATGGCATCCCCCCCTTGACATGCATTTCATGCTGACATACACCCCTCACCAGGAAGCAACGTAAGGTTTCCTTTGCTGATGAGGATGGCGCACAGCTGGAGCATGTCAAGGAGATACACAGTGTCAGTGCGACCAACAGCAGCTTTGCATCCTCTCACTCGGGGGATGACGACGATGACAACCAGAAAGATGATGGGCATACCCCAGACGATGATGATGTGTATGACGATGTTGAAATGGACCACAACCACCATGCTGCTCACAACAAGCACCGTGTTTCACAACATGCATTGTCGCCGTCGTCATCATCAGCAACATCGTCAACAGTCACGTCACGTACGGTCCCTCATGATGTGTCTATATCAGATGAGTCATCCGATGAGTCCGACCCAGAGGACTTGGTGGGGCCCCAGGGGGCCCTGGGGCCCCATGTGACAGGGATCACACACCAGCACCATGGTGGTGGTCGCAGCCAACAACATGGTCAAAAACGTGGTCAACAACATGGTCAACAACATGGTCAACAACATGGTGTGGCATGGAATGACGGGGGAGACAATGAGTATGAGGATGATTATGAAGCAGAAGATGTGGCAATATCAGGAAACATGCATGATAATGGTGTGCATGATGATGATGATGATGATGATGATAGTATTGCCGATGATATCATCAATGCGGGTGTGGAGTTGGATGAATGGGGTTTTCGAAAGGACCTGTCTGATGAGATTGATAGACGAGTGCTTGCATCAAAATCAAGCAGTGCGAGTGAGGGGCTGGGGTTGTCGTTCACAACAGCCAAAACACCAGGAGTATTCCAAGCACCAACACCAGCACCAGCAGCACCAGCAGCAGTAACAACACAGCCCACACCCTCCACTGCATACCCCGCTGCGTATCATGATGGTCATGATGACGCACCTACTCTCACCTTTGCACCATTGCCACCTGCTGCTGCTGTGCAACCCAAGCCTGACACCACCACCACCATGATGAGCACCACCATGATGAACACCACACCACACACTCGCTCCAGCAGTACAAGGCATACACCAGCAAGCACCACAGCAGCAAGCACCACACCAAGCACACATGGCAACCCTCAACAGTGGACCCCTGCACATGTTGGTGCGTGGTTGGCTGACATAGGTATGGCACAGCATGCACCTGCATTTGCACAGCAGGCTGTTGATGGGGCAGCATTGCTTGTGCTCACGGAGGAAGCATTGCAGGTGTGTGGATGTTGTGGGGTGTTTTGTGTGTGTGTTTTCCGGTGTGTTGATATCTCACATGTATATGTATACATGAACACATCTACACATCTACATGTGCACACATGCACAGATGTACACATGCATCATAGCACAATCCATCACCGCACATTGTGCCCTCTCTTGACATTGTACCACCCTCCCTTTACAGGCATCACTGGGCGTGGTGTTGCTCGCACACAGACTGGGCATCATGCAAGCCATACATCTCCTGTGTCAACAACATGGTATACCACACCACCTTGATCACACACAACAACAACAACAACAACAACAGCAAGGTATGGTGAATGTTGTATGCTTGCTACTACATACATCCATATACATACTTGATTCCAAACACATGTGTATCAACCACCCACCCACCCAACACCCAATTACCCAACATCCAGCACACACCCGCCGTGCACGATCTGCGAGCCCTGGTGGGGGGCGGCGCACACGAGGCATCGCAGGGGGCCCCACAGGGGCTCCTGGGAGGCCCGTCACCACCCGACCCCCCCCAGGACTGGGCCGGCACCCCCTGTTGGACGCTGCCACTGAGGCACGCATGCAGGAACGTCGACGTGTGTTGTTGGCTGAGCTACGGCAAGCTACTGCACATGCAACAACAGAACGCAAGTATGCTGGTGTGTGTGGGAGCGTAGAGGGTGTTATGTGTGTGTGGTAGTGGGCTGCATGGACCATGTCGGTGTGGTGTACAGGTCAACACATGGACAATTGTACACAGTCACCTACGTAATCATACAGACACTCTCACCCACCCACACACAATGATAAACACACTCAGGCAAGCACATGCAGTACAGCAGCGTGTATCCAGTGCAGGCAAGCAGGTTGCTAGTATTCGTCATCAGTTGGAACACCTGGACATGCTAATTGGGAGACAACGACCCAAGGCTGAGAGTTGCCTTGCAGGTGGGTGGGTGGGTGGGTGGATGTGTGGGTGTGTAGTTGATGTGGGGGAGGGTTTTTTATTGTGTACTGGTGTACTGCAGACATGTACTATGCACCCCCCTATATACACACCCCTATGCACCCCCCCCCATATCACCCCACTGCCACCCCCACCCCCATACACACCCCTATATACACCCCATACAAAGGACGTGCCAAGAGTTGCGGCATGTACAAGGATGGTACCACCGCATGGAGCCCTGCAGGAAAGGTTGTGTATGATGCTGAAGACTATCGAATATTTGATAATGAGGTGTGTATAATGGGTTGTGTATAATGGTTTGTGTATAATGAGGTGTGATGTGGGGGGGGGAAGGGGGGTGGGGGGGGGACTGTGTAGGTGTTGATGTGGGGTTGTGTGTATGGTGGTACACTCCCTCTCATCATATACACTCCCTCTCATCCCCCCCCACAACACACACAACCAGAATGAAGCATGTTTCCACCCCTATGTGTCTGAACGCAGCCGTCAACTTGTAGCACGGCATGCATCAGCAGATACACGTGCATCTTCCTCAGCACCTTCGTCAACACCTACCAAGGTGTGTAGCTGTGTGTAATTATGGTGTGTGAGGGTGTGTAAGTATGGTTGCATGGATCCCCCCATGTATCAACAGCAACAATACCAACACCATTATAAATACATACATGCACTACACGTACACCCACTACACCTACACCTACACCACATTCACCCACACCACACACAGGATGCATTCCTACAGCGAATGGAGGCTGACCTGGCACTTCGCAAGGCAAAGCGTGCAGCAGCAAAATCACGTTATATAGGGATGGGTACATCTGCAGCAGGGGACCCCATGGCTGCTGCTGCCCGTCTGTGTGCTGATGTTGATGCTGTGAGGTGCTGCAGGGGGTGGTGGTGTATATGTGTGTTCGTGTATATGTATACGTGTGTATATGTATACGTGCAAGTGTCTATGTATATGTGCGAGTGTCTATGTATACATGTGTGTACATACCCATGCACACCCACACCCAGTGTACCCCCCCCACACCTCACAGGCAAGCAGTGGAGGCAGCTGGTGGTAGGGACGCATGGTCATCCCTACTACAGCAGGCCAATGGAAGCACTGAGGAAGCTGCCGCTGCTGCATGTAGTGAATGTGCTGATGTGTTGGGTTTGAGGTATGATGATACGTTGGGTGAAAACTATATAGTTCATACTATGGTGTGTGTTGCTGCTACACCTGATCACCCACAACAACGCCCACCCACAAACACCCTCCCACAACAACACACACAGTGAGCAGGATGTTGCATCACTTACCAAGCGCCCCACTGCAGCAGCCAAAGCATCGGCACTCGCAGGGCTGTTGCGTTCCAAGGCGTTTATGCAGCGATATGCAGGTGACCTAGCATCAAGGGACGCTCGACTGTTGACCATGAAACAACGATGGTACGTGCGTGGATGGGTGGGGAGGTGTACGTTTGTGTGTGGTGTAGGTCTGCATGTGGTGTGGGTATGTGTGTGTGGTGTGGGTATTTGTGTCGGGTTTGGGTGACCATAGTATGCAGTTGACCATGCGTGTTGACCATGCATGTTGACCACGCATGTTGACCATGCGTTTTTGACCATGCATGTTAACCACAATGTACAGGGATAGACAAATGGGTTTGACCAAAGATGAGCGTGAACAAGAGGCATTTGAACTCAATCAATTAATTCAGTATGTGTGTTTGTGTGGGTGGGAGTTTGGTGTGGTGTGTGTGTGTGTGTGTGTTTGGGATTGTGTATGTGTGTTTTGGTGTGTTTTGATACGCATGCAGCATCATTTGTTGACAGAAACACCCAATCCCCTCCCCAACACCTCCCACACACCTTACCCATCCACCACACACAGGGAGTTGACCAAGTGTGGGTGGGCAGCAGGTGTGGAAGACCCCAAGGAACAACACCTGGTCATAGCAGCAACAGAACGCACCACAGCACTTCTGACACGTGCACAAGAACTGCAAACAGCCAAGGCAAATGGTGTTGCAGTGGATTGGACAAAAGATGTGTTTCGGTATGGAGATGTGTTGTGGGTGTGGGGGGGTGCGGGGGAATAGACCATGTATACTGACCCACATATCAGTGGGCTTTGTGTGTATTTGTGTGTGTATATCCAACCCAACACCACCACCACCTTACACCTACAGCAAGGATGGGTTGGATGAGTTGCAAGCAGCATGGGACGCAGCACACCCGCGACAACCACCCAAAAACACCCCCCCACCCTCGACCCACCGCCGCCCCAAATCCGCCACCACGCATCACACCCCACAGCATACACCACCCCAGCAACCATATGTACACTACCTTGTACAGCTCTTGGCGCTCTGCAAGCCCAGCACACTCATCGCCATCAGGGATGCGCAGGGTGAAAAACAGTTACGCCTGCTGTACAGGGCTCTTCGAGCGAGCCGTTTTCTGGATGCCATGGCACATGATATGCAGCAGCGGGAGGTCAAGCTTGCACAGATGGTGGAGGAAAGCTTCCAGCCACCACGCAAGGTGTTGACAGCACAGGAAGCAGAGGGTTTTTTGCAACGCCTGTTTGAGGATGCTGCCAAACGACAAGCCAAGCGGTATGGTGTGGGTGGAGGGGGTGTGGTGGGTGGATGTGTATGTTTAAGAGATGACTGTGTTTGGTCACACAGGGATGCTCTAGCAGCGCAAGCCTGTGAGTGATGTGCCACATCATCATGCATGTGTGTTTTGTTCATATGCATCATTTTTAGATCCTGTACACACCACATTCCACACCATATTCTTGTACAAAATTATACAAAATTGTACAAAATTCATTTGTAAGAAAGCAGACAGAGACTGTCCTGTGGTGGTGTGTGAACAACCATCCACATCATCACTTGAACACCACAGCAATCGTCCCACCATTGCGTGTGTGCACCACTGCAAAACCATATTGGATTGATGTATCAAGCAATCACAAGACGTGGTGCGCAAGCTCCTACTTGCCTACTACAGCAATTCGTGGCCAAGCACGCTGCAACGCAGGTACGCACACTCGTTGCGTCTTGCCAGCAACAACTTTGTCGGCATTCCTGTACTAGATGATTTGCTGCTGTGCAATGTCGTGGGTGTGCTCTTGTGCATACAAGTGATCGTCGATTTGTACAGATCCAGCGCGCCTCGACACGCAAATACATGACAATGTGAACGAGGGTGACTCACAGCAAGCATTGTATTCCCAACTTTCAACTTGTCACAACAGGGTGCACGCTCTAATGTGACGCTGGCAGTGGAAAGCAGTGCTAGAGAGGCACTGGCACCCTCACCACGCGACCCCCACCACCCACTGGAGCAGCTCAACGACTTGTACAAGCGCATGCGTGTCACCCCGGATGGTGGTGCCCACCACGGTCGGCACAACACTGACACCAGCGCGTCTGCCATGGGCAACAGCCTGGTATGTGATTTTACTGTGAGAGAGACGATGTATAGTATACATACACTTTGCACTATGAAACCCTTCATATCCACCAATCGCAGGCGAATGTGTTGCCACCGTCATCCGCTGCGCTCAAGGTTTGTTGTTTATTTGGTTGCTGTTGGTTTGTGCAACAGTCAATTTCACCCATCCCTCCCTCCACACCACCACCACCATTATCACAGAACACACCTGGCAATGGTGCAACAGCAGATGGCATCCCCAGTTATGGTGGTGGCAGCAGCAGCAGCACCACAGCTGCCAATGTTGATTTGTCTTTGGAGGACTTGCCCAGCCCCAAGCAGTTGGTGGAATTACTGGATGAATATGTCGTGGGGCAGCACCATGCAAAAAAGGTGGGAGTGTTCACAGAAAGTGGGGGTGGTGTTTGTGCTCATGGTGTTTGTTGTTTTTTACTGGTCATGATTCCTGCTCTCTGTTGTTGCTGCTCTCTGTTGTTGTTCTGTATTGCACACACATTCGTATCATCATGGGAGGCTGTTGAGTACCCACAGTACACCACCTCACCCCACCACATCTACCTCACCCCACCACAATCACACACCCACAATCCCCCCCCCCAGGTACTCGCAGTTGCCGTCTACAACCACTACAAGCGCATCATCCATGACCGCACCAAGCAGCGCAATCAAGAAGCTGCCTTGGAACGTGCCTGTGCCAATGCTACCACTGCACTCGGTGCTGCTGCATCTGCTGCGCTGCAGGTGGGCCTACATCCCTCCACAGTAGAGGGCAACAGCAGCAGCAGCAGCAACACGAGTAGTAGTACTATGGGTAGCGCCTCGATGGGCAGTGCCTCCATTGGGAGCAACACTACTACTAGTGCTGGTAGTGGTGCTGCTGGTAATACAGCACCACCATTGCCACCTGTCAAGGTGGGGGCAGGTGGACTTGCTGCTCGAGGGGCATCGAGTGGTGGTCGGAACAGCAAGGGGGAGGCAGTGGGTGGTGCCAAGGGTGGTGTGAGCGGGGGGAAGGTAAAAGGGATGGGTGTGGAGGAAGAGGAGGAGGAGCTGGTTATTGACAAGAGCAACATTTTATTGCTGGTGTGTGTGGTTGGTTGTGGTTGTATGTAGTTGTGTGGATGTGGGGTTGATTGTGGTGGTGTATGTATGTGTGGCAATGTCACATGCACATCAACTCACCAATCACCACCAAAAATCATCACATGCACACCAACCACCACCAACAGGGTCCCACTGGTTGTGGCAAAACCCTGCTTGCCCGCACCCTTGCTCGCCTAGTCAACGTCCCCTTTGCAATGGCAGATGCAACCACCCTCACACAAGCAGGCTATGTGGGAGAAGACGTGGAGAGCATTTTATACAAGCTCCTGCAAGCATGCAACTTCAACCTACAGCGTGCACAGCAGGGCATCGTGTACATTGACGAAATTGATAAAATCACGAAAAAGAGCGAAAACGTGAGCATTACGCGCGACGTGAGTGGGGAGGGCGTGCAGCAGGCACTGCTCAAGATGTTGGAGGGTACAATAGTGAATGTACCTGAAAAGGGGGGGAGGAAAAACCCCAGGGGGGATTTTGTGCAGATTGATACGCGTGACATTTTGTTTATTTGTGGTGGTGCGTTTGTGGGGTTGGATGAGCATGTGGCGGAGAGGACGTTTCAGGGGTCTATTGGATTTGGAGGGACAGTCACGTGCGTTTTGTGGTGGTGGTGGTGTTTGAGGGGTGGTGGTGTTTTTGAGGGGTGGAATTGATGTGTATGTGGGGGTTGGTATTGATGTGTGCACAGGACAAGCATACACATGCATACGCACCAATATACAAACAACAACGGATCCCTATATACAAGCAACACACCAATATACAAACAGCACATTGTTCCTCATGTGCCCCCCTTTTGCACACCACCACAACAATATACAAACAACATACCCCCCACCCCAACATCACAGTTCCCGACAGGCACTGCGTGACCCCACCACACGCAGCCATGTCCTCAAACAAGTAGAACACGTAGACCTCATGCGCTTTGGACTCATCCCGGAATTTGTGGGTCGTTTCCCAGTCATCTCCTCCCTCCAAGCCCTGGGTCAACATGAGCTGGTGCAGGTCCTCACCCAACCCAAATCCGCCCTGTATAAACAATACCGTCAGCAGTTTCTGATGAATGGTGCTGAATTAATCATTACGGAGGGGGCGCTGTCGGGTATTGCGAGCATTGCGTATAAAAACGCAACGGGGGCACGTGGGTTGAGGGCGATATTGGAAAGAAAGCTTATGGATGCCATGTACGAAGTCCCTGATGGGTTGTATCAGTATGTGTTGCTGGATGCCCATGCGGTGGACAACCCAGGGGGGAACCCTCACCTGTTTCGTAGTCGTATGGATTTAATGGCGTTTTTGAATGCGCGTGTGGATGATGCCGATGCGAGTGCATTGCTTGAGCGGTTGGGGGGGGAGGGGGGGGAGGGGGAGGAGGGGGAGGAGGAGCTGAAAGTGGTGCATGAGTGAGGATGGGGTTGTATGTATGTACTATATATGTGTAGTAGATGTAGGGATAACTGATTGTGTGTACATATGTGTGTGTGTAAATGTGTGTGTATATGTATGTGCTGTGTATGTGTATCCCTTGTACACCATTTGGGCACCGTTGCTGCGCTTGATGAAGCACTGCGTTTTGTTTCCTCTCATACCCAGTTGTTTCACACCAGTTGTGGTCAACCATGCGTTTCAACCATGCGTTGACCACCTCATTTTCATGTTTTCATGCTCGTAACACTATAGATGACCAAGTATGACACGTGTTTCCACACCGCCACACACACACAAAACCACCACACACGTTTTTGCAATACTATCAAACACACTCAATCACTCCAGCATCACCCTGTCCTGTTCATGTCCTCTGCACACGTCCGCTGCACCTCCAGCAGCACGTCCAACACCGCCCCCGCCACTTCCTTCCACTCTGCTCTATACTGCACACAATGCCGTGCCAGCGTGTGCGCCATGGGGCCGGCCATCATCTGCGCAAGCTCTGCCTGGTCCTGTGTGAGAGAACTTGGTGCTGCCGCCACACGTTCCTGCACCACCCGAGCAACCTCAGCACATGCGTCCATGTGTGCTTGGGGCCCACTACCCTGCTGTGGGAGGGCGGTCCCAGGTGCCGAGGGGTCCCCCAGGGGGGCCTCGTTGGTGGCAAAGTAGCCCCAGCCGGGGGTGGTGATTTTCAGGAGGGAGCCTGTTGCAGCATCGAGGCGGCAGCTGCTGACGACGTCCCCGGGGGGGAGGGCTGCTTGTAGACGCTGGGCGTTCGGGGGGAGGAGGGGGTGGGTGGCTGTAGTGATGTACATTGAGTGAGAGGTATACAGTGATGTACGGAGAGCGATACATATACAGTGATGTATATATACATACACAGCAATGCAAGGCGTCAGCATGACGCTCCTATTCCCAACAAAATACAAACCCCCAACAAAATACACCATACCATCACTACCCCCACTCTCCCTTCAAACACACAATCCCCCTCTTGTGCTCCTACAATCCCCCCCCCCCTCTCTTCCTCCACACATACCCGTTTGGCAGCAACCACCAGTTCAGGTGAGATACGTGCCTGACCCTGTTTCAACATCTGCTTGGGTATTTCCAGCCTATCGTTTGGGTTGCCTGGAATAACAAACCCAAATGCGTATAGGAGTTTTGCGTTTGACATGGTGTTGCTGTATGATACAAAAACCTCTGAGCCTGTGGGGATTGTGCCCACACCGCCCTTGTGCCTGTGGGTGTGTTTGTGTGGGGTTGGTGGTTGGGTGTGAGTGGTGGTCAGGTGGGGGTGGGGGTGGGGGTGTGAGTGGGGATGGTGGTGTGGGGTGGTAACAATGTGCTGCTACATCTGTACATCCTATTCCCACATGTGTACAACATATTTCCACATGTGTACAACATATTTCCACGTCTGTTGCGCCATGATATTACATTACAAAACAGTCATATACATATGTATAATGTATATATGTACAACATCAAGCATACCATCAACAAAGTCAGATACGCAACTTCCACTCTCCCACACATGCATGCACCCACACAACCTACACTCTCACCCCCCCCCAACCCCCACACACCTCACTTGAAAGGTCCCTCCACTGTTAATATCCATATGGAAATGCCACTGTGTAGCCCTATTGTGATTGGCCATGTCTGCCAGTGGGGCCATGCACACATAGGTGCTGCTCATGGGTATTGTGATACTACGACTTGTAACTGTGTAGTGTGTGTTTTGTGTGCGTGTGTGTGTGTTCACATGTTGTGTATGTTTTGTGTATGTTGCTTTTTAATCAACATAACCTCATGCACACTACACACACACAATATTATCAAGCACCACATACCCCCCCTTCTCCCATTTACAACAAAACATACACACCCACACCCACACCCACACCCACACAACATACCCATATCCATCGCCCATGCAACGTCCTCATCCTGCACATCCATCATCCCACACCCCTCCCTCAACAACCCAAGCACCTTTGCCCTGATACCCTGTACCGCATGTGCACTCCTATGATCCACCAATCCGGGATCCTGTGTACTTGCATACGTCTCTGGTGTTGACCAAATCATTGACTGCGGACTGGTGGGTCCTGGGAGTAAATTGGCAGCATAATCGGCCCAGAATTGTGTGTTTTTCACTGCCCATACAAGCCATGCTGTGAGTCTGTATAAATCATTTTCCTTTTCAGTGCGGATGACTCGGAGGAGTTTGTCAGGGAGGGTGGCGTTCATGTGGGACTGCCACTTGGAGAGATACCTGGGTGGGGTTGTGTGGGTGTGGGTGTACGAGTCATGCTATACATGTATATAGTTGGGATGTGGTATGGTGTTTTCCCACCATTTCCTCATGGCCACACCACACCCACATACTCACACGCACATACTCACACTCACTCGCATCCTTGCATCCTCACCAAACCCACATACTGCTCATGCCACTGGAGTGGTCCCCTGCAAAACATTTCCTTTTCCTTGACGAGCACCAGGGCAAGGTGCAGCGGCACAGCACAGGCAACACCAGGGGCTGCAGATGTGCCACTGTCAATGGATTCGGTAAGCATCATGCCTCGACCAAATGCACCCTCATCCAGACAGACCTAGGTTGTAGTGGGGGCAGTGGGAGATTATGATTTCATGTTGAGTTATGGTACATTCGTTGTGGATGATGGTGTTGGCGTATGCAGGATGTTGGTCAACATCATCATCATTACCTGACCGGTCACGCCTGGGATGGCACACAAGCGCTCGAATGCTTCACTGCTAGCATCAGAAGATGCTGTGGATGATGGTGGTGCACTGGCTGCTGCTGCATGGACACGCATGCCCTGTGATGGAGTACACGCAGGTGTTTGGGGTACACAAAAGGGGGGAGCCAGGCGGCAGACGTGAATCACAGAGGTTGGAACGCACCTGCTGTCGTGCATTGAACCGCGTGCAAAACCATGGGGATGGCGTGTTGGTAATGCGACTGTGGACAGGCGGTGTTGGCAACCTGTGAGGCGTGAAAAGCGGCTGGTCAAACGGATTGCATGCCAACAACTGGTTGTGTGTCGTATGCCTTGCGCACCTAGCGTTGCCACTGCACGGTACATATGTCGTGGTGTGTATCATGATGTGTGCTGTTGTTGGGGTGTTGTTGGGGCTGCTTATGTTTAATGTTTCTTTTATTCATACAACATGTCGAGCCACGCAGCGTTCGTTAACTCATCAGCTTTGACATTTACTTGGGGTTGACGCATGTGAGGGGCAGCACAACTATACTTGATCATCAACGAGCTTCAACAACACAATGTGATGTCATCATAGTTCAACCCCAGATGAACAACAACCCCCCTCCCCACAAAAAACCACGCACCATTTACGATGTCCTCAAGCCACGTGACAACCAAACCAAACGCAGCGCAACTCCATCCACCCCCACCCCCCCACCCAGAAGCTCATTCGTTGCCTGTCCCTTGTGCAACGTTGCAATCCATTACAAGCTCATAGAAACCCATGCAGCAACCTGCAATGGTGAATCAGCAGAACCACCTGGAACAGCCCCAACAACCACCCCATCTGCGCATCCACTCCCCGCCACGCATGGAGCATCCACCCCATCAGCCCCGTCGTCACAGCAACATGTAGATACACAGCCATCATCACAAGGACAACCATCATCACAAGCACATTCATCATCACAACAACCATCATCACAACAACCATCCCAACAACAACCATCATCACAAGGACGGCCATCCTCAAAAGAACAGCCATCATCACAACAACAGCAATCATCATCATCCCAAGGACAGCATGATGCACTGCGGGTGTTGATGGTCAATCAGCAGGCACGAGGCACAGTCTACCACTTTCACCTGCATTATCAAGAAAACACCCAGGGGTGGACGTGGGCATGGATGACACGTGCACAGTGGCTGGGGGAACAGGGGGCAGCAGTGCGTGGGTCAGTTGCCTGGCAAGGGTCCATGCAACTTGCTGCTGCTATACACACAGGTAGGGTGTGGGGGTTGTGGGGGTGTAGGTACATACATTGTGTCTGGGCGTAGGTACATACAGGTGGGGGGAGGGTGTGTGGGGTGTTGTTTTTGTGTGTGTGCGTAGGTACATACACTGTGTGGGTGTGGGTGCATACATGATGTGGGTGTGGGTACATACACACCACACACACACCCTTTTCATCCCACACCCCCTAAAAAACAAACACACAGCAGCAGACAAGCACACTACCCCCAAAAAACCAACCCTGCAACTCACCACCAATCTCCCCCCCGCTGCGGGGGGCCCTGTCACACACAATGTGAGCAACATGGCAAGTAGTAGACCAACACCACTTGGTCAATGCCATATAGGAACTGCCCTGGGCAAGTCCGCACTGCAGAAGAACATACGTCTAGGGAGGGCGGGGGAGGCAGTACGATGTAGTGTACAGCTGGTCAAGGATGATGTGGATGCGTTTATTCGAAGGGCGAGCATAATTTGTCTGGAGGTAGTGTGTAGAGGGGGTGTTTGTGGGGGTGTTTGTGGGGGGGGGAGAGCGTGAGGTGTGGGGTGTGTACATGTGTGCATGAATAATGCTGTCCATAGCCTTTCTGCACACACACATACATAAGGAATACAAGAATAGTATACAATAATACTATTATATCACAACAATGGAAAACGAAGCACAAATAACCACAGAAAAAAATAACAAAAACACACACACAGGATACCATTCTTCATCCAGCACTCCCCCTGCTTGTGTGGTTGACATGCGCTACCAGCAAGGGATATGAATTGGGGGCAACTGCAGCATCAGCATGTCTTGCGATAGTGGCCCAGGTATGTTGGTGTTATTCATGGTGGTGTTCATGGTGGTGCGGGTATGTTGTACCTTGGTGTGGTGTATGTGTAGGGTGTGAAAATGGGTATTAACATGTGTCGCAGTGTATGCTGGTCTGTGGCTGCGCTCCTGTGCCTGTTTGCTGTGCTTGGTTGCTGTGTGTGATTGCTGCAAACACATATATGTTTACCGGAACACCCACCCACGTACACCCTACATGTCGCAGATGGCCCGTGTGTCTGTGCATGACCTTCTCCCCCCCACCCCACCCCCACCCGTGTTGTTGACCATGGTTGACCGTGATGTGATGCAGGGACAGGTGTCCCCCCAAGAGGCCATGTTGGTGCGGTGTTTGTTGATCCGATCCGCATTTGGGGGGATGCCTGGTGACGTGAAAATGCTCAAGGTGTGTTGTTCTTTTTGTTGGGCGTTTTTCTTGTTTGTTTTTGTTGTTGTTATTGATGATGATGAAGGTGGTGGTGGTGGTGGTGTGTTGCTATTTTTCCAAAGAAGAGAAAGCAGTGGTAATAACACAGACCCCAAATCACACCCACCCACCCACACATACACACACCCACACACACATACATGCACAGGAGTATGCAGCACTGTGGTATGCACGCTTTACAGGGACACTCCCCCCTCCACCTACCAACCCTCAACAATCCCCACCACCACCACTACAATCCCCACCACCACCACAACCTAGTGGTGGTGATGGTTTGCAAAAACAAACCAAGAATGATGGGTGGTTTGATCGGTTGTGTGGCGTATACCAACACGTGCCCACCACTGTGTATGGTGTGTATGCAGTGCAAGCAGTGCAATTGTTGGATATACCACTATCAGCTGTGGACTTTCATGTGTGTCGCATTGTGGATGAACTTGCAGGTGCATTGGGGTGTGTGTTGGGGTGTGTGTAGTGTGTGTAGTGTGTACATGGTGTGTATATGGTGTGTATGCATGGTGTGTATGCATGCATGGTGTGTGTATATGCATGGTGTGTGTGTGTGTGTGTGTATGGTTGTGTGTACACAGACATTCCCACATGCGTAGCACACTGTGTGTGCAACACACCCACACCCGCACCACGTATGTACATACTTCAACAACACATACCTCAACAGCACATACCTCATCAACACAGAATCACCAGCAGTGCGTTCTGCAGCTGCTGCATGTGTGGATGATGTGGAGGATACCACACAAGTGGTATCACTGCTGAAAACCTGCATGTGGAAATATCGCAGTAGCATCAACAGGCGTGGTGTGTGGGATGGTGGGGTGCCGGTACCCACAAAACACCAAGGGCAGGGGTCCAAGGGTGTTGTACATGCTGTATCCTTGTCACAAGAGCCACACAGTGCTGTTGGGAGCACACAAGGGGGCACACAAGGGAGTGTTGAGGTGCGTGTGCGAGGGGATGATGATGACAATGGTGAATATGAGGATGCGGCGTTGGGCACGTTTTGGAAGGCAGTACATCCTTTGGTGGAGCAATGGGCGGGAAAGTACTTGCGAAAATTGTTTTTTTGACGTGGTGTATTGATAGTGTTTTGACCAGCTGGCCCCCGTTTTGTCGCTCGACTTGTTGTTTCATGAATCATTCATGAATCATTTATCCAGGATTTGTATCATTACTTTATCTCACTTCTAACAAATACAAGACCATTCGCGACATTGAAAGGCCAAATCCAGCAAGACACGACCTGCACCACCATGCTGCTGCGTGTGATCACGTTGCCCATCGTCAGCGTGCTCTTGTTGTTCCCCATCTCATCGACCTCAGCAAACGTGATTTGTGAGGCAGACCCGTGCTTCCAGGCTGCTCGTGTGCCTTCTTCATGCTGCCCCTCTGCTGCGCTCATTCCCCCATCGTCCACCACTACATTACAAGATGAAGCACGTCGTCTGTCAGCCCTCGTCAACACTGTGTGCATTGATACCTGCATCGTTCCCATATTCCAAGACTATCGAAAATGCCTGCAGCAGACAAGCAACCCAGCCGGACAAGCAGCGCTCAGGTTGTTACCTGGTGATATCTGCATTGTTCAATGCGTGCAACGTGCAGGTGGACGATTGGAGGACCTTGCCAACTGCAGTACCGTGCAAACACTGAGTCAGGAATGCATAGAAAGCATACAAGCGTTGCCAGACGCCATTGGGCAACGTCTGTCATCCGCTGTGGGCAGGTGTACCAATGTGAACTCAACAGGCCCTGCACCCACCCCCCAGCCTTTTCAGCGCCCTGCACAGGCACCATTAGTGGCAGCAACACCTGCAAGCAACGGTGGCATGGGAATGCGTGTTGGTTGGTTTGTGGTTATTTGTTGTGCTGCCATGGCGTTGGCACTGATCTGATGATAATGTGTTACATCTTGCAAATTCTACGCTGTAAATAAATCACACCACCACTCGTTTTCCTGTTTACCCAGCATGCAATGATGCTCGTACGGCCCCCACCACCTCTGGCATCGATCCATACAACAGCACCCCCGCATCATCCTGCACCGCGTCCACCACCCCGGGCCCAAGGGCCCCACACGCTGCGACAAGTGCTTGTGACACCACATCATGCAGGGCACATGCATACGGGTCCACCGCCTGAGGGAGTGCAGGGCACACATCATGTTGGAGTAATGCACACAGCATGTTGTAACACCACACACCATCCCTTACATGGTACAGTGAGACACCTACAAAACAGTCAGACACACCACGTACAGTCAGACACACCACGTACAGTCAGACACACCACGTACAGTCAGACACACACCACACCACACACCTGGCTGCTCAGCAACCCCTGTCGTAGATCCTTTTCTGGGCGTGCTGTGCCCACTGCAAGTGCCACTTGTCGTTCTGGTAGACTGTGTGACCATCTCAAATACTGTTGCAGTGCCAGTTGTAGGCTCGCGAGTGTTGAAATGACCTATGGAGATGAATGTATGCAGTGTATGTGGAGATGAATGTATGCAGTGTATAAATGTAGGCCGTTTGGGTGGCGATCAAGTAGGTCGTTTGGGTGGGATCAACATTGTCACAGGACAAAATAAGTATCCCAAAACCAACATGCATCAACGAGTACTCCATCATCACCCCCATCCCACCCCACCTATTCCCACCCCATCTCACCCTCTCTCACCCTCTCCCCCCCCCCCCCCACACCCACATACTGTGCCCAGTGATGGCTGTGACAGCCTCAGTGCCCCATACACATCATCATGCCTACTCGCAGCAGCCAATGCACCGAGTGATTCCACCGCCACACGTACATCATGCTGGTGTGCTTGTAGCCACCACACATTGTGCGCTTGCTGCGGTGAGAGTGTACCGCTGATTGCCTGGGGTGTGTCGGTAGGGTACGTGGTGCTTGTAGGGTGTGCATGGGGTGTTTGTATGTTGGGTGTGTGTGCTGTGTGTGTGCAAGGTTCACACATACATGATGTATCCACACTAAAACACATCATGAAACAAACCAACACACACCATGAAACACACCATGAAACACACCAAAAACACACACCCACACACCTTGACTGCATGTGGTACTGTGTTCCATCGCACCCCCCCCACCGCCCCCCCCCCTTTCCCCGCCCCCCCCCCTTTCCCCCCACCCACCCCCACCGCAATAGCCCCAGTGACAGCAACCACAGCATCCTGCACCAATGCTACACAGGCGTTCCCCACCCGCCCCCATGTTGCTGTTTCATGTTGGAATATGTATTGCTTACGCAACGCACGCATGCCGGGGGATTTGGAGAGTTCAACAAGTTGACACAGTGCAAGGGAACGCACCAGTGGGTCCTGTTGTTTTAAGTGTGGGGAGAGCATGGAGAGAGGGAGGGTTTGGGGGACTGTATGGACAATGCTTGCGTGTTTGTGTGGGGGTGTGATGCAACAACTTGTGCAAAGACACACCCACCCACCCCCTCATGCACCGACCCACCCACCCCCTCACATACCCTCACACCCCTCCCCTCACACACCGTTGTAGGTTGCAAACAGTCAAGCAATAGTTCTGGTGGGTTGACATCACGTGATAGTAGGCAGTGTCTCTCACTCCATACAATCCGCACCACATGAAGACCTGTGGTTGTGGTACATGGTGGTCATGTTGTGTTGGGTTGTGTGGAGAGTGTGTGTGTAATAACAGGTAACAACACCCCATATACTACACACACCCCATGTACTACACACACACCCCATGTACACACTAAACACAACCTTATCACACAAACTACACACCCAACAAACCCAACACATCATACCAAGTACCCAGCAGAAGCTCAAGCATAGCATGCTCAGCATGGCAGGCCCCACCACAGGCAGCCTCACCACTGCACCTGGCCATGGGAAACACACTGCTTGTATTACAGCACATACTGCACCATACACCACTACATGCAGTGCCTGTCGAGCAACTGAGAGTATGCAGGGGGGGGTGCGGTTGACATGAGGTGCTGATGGTGTGCGTTGTGGTTGTTTCTTCCCCCCGAGACACCCATAGAACGGGAGGGCATGTGTACTTAAGGGCATGTGTACTTAAGGGTATGTGTTGATGGTATGTATACGGCCGAGAAAAAACAATGCAAAACACACAGCATACACCACACACAGCATACACCACACACAGTATACACATACCTGTTGGTATAGCTTGCTTGACCCTGTAATACCTGTGTCTTTGTAGCACCGGAAAATGTACCACATCCTCACCACTACTCAACAACCACACTGCAAAACCAAGTGCCCAGCTGCTTGCCATACCAGCCACACATGCCAAATCTGTGTGTTGCACATCTTGTGTGTGATATCCACACAAGCACAGCCTCACACCCACGACCACCACAACATACCTGCCCCACCGACAAACCACCCCCGCGAAAGACGCATATCAAACAGCACAAAAAGCACACCACTCAGGGCATGCAATAGGACTAGCAGCGCAGCAGTGGTGACGGCTGTGGCAGATGAAAGCCGACCCACAAGACGTGCCGCCCCTACCGAAACCCCAAGGGGCACGGGCAGGCGGGCAGCAAAGCGCAGCGTATAGCTGGGTTGGGGCTCGTGCACGTGCAGTGCCCAGTGTAAAGACAAGGTGGCTGCTGCGAGAGGTGCAGTGGCGCCAGCAAGGCAGGCAATGGTGATGGGACGGGTGCTAAACAGACACGCCTTCCATGGCAAAAGCCACAGGGTGGGGCTGCGTATTAAAGTGTAAATATAGAGCGCTATACACGATGCTGTACAGTGCCATATTGCGGCGCCTAGCAATCGCCAGCCCTTGATTTGTGCTGCAAGATCTGCCTTGATTGATGATGTGTTGGTTGGCTGTGGCATTTGTGTTATTTGTATGGTGTGTGTTTGGTTGTATGTTTACAAGGTACTATTGTACATCCTTTGATGATACACATCATTCACATCAATTATTATACACGCTCACTCACGCTCCCCAAACAAGACATCAAATAACCATAGCACCCAACAACAATTTGGCAGCCGCCCACATTGCCTTGAGCAGTGCCATGACCAGCCATGGATTTTCATACATGCTAAACGCTGCATATGACACTGCTGCTGCCCGATACAGAGTCTTGCCCCAGTCCCACAAGCGCCGCACCTGCCCCTTGCGCAGCTCCTGTATAGGTGGATGTATATTATATTTAAAGGAGGATGTACACGGAGAGATGCGTGCAGTAGGGAATCATGGAAACTTCCACCCATGCTCTCATGCTGCTGCACTGCTTCTTCCATGGTCTCAACAGCCCCCCCTCACCCACCTTGAGTGCGCTCTGCAATGCCTTTTGCAATTGCTGTGGATCCATTTTTTTAGCTTCTGGCAGGTTGGCAAGGTAGGCAGCGATAAACGCACCCATGGCATCAATCACCTCTTCCCGTTGGACAATCACATACTCTTGCAGCTCCTCATCCTTGGTTATCTGTGAATGTTTTTCATGAATGAGTTGTGTATGTGCAAATGTATGATGCTGTGTCACAATGCTGCTTTCAAACAGAGGAGTAGGCAAACGATGAGATATACACAACAAGATGGAAGCATACATCGTGGGCTGTGGGGTCGGGCACCGCTGTCAAGTGTGACCATTGCTGCTCCACATCTGCCATATGCATTGACACACCAGATGCTTGCCAATACTGTGCATCTGCATGCTGTCGAGCGGTGACCAACGAATCGATAAACTGCTCCCCTTGCACATGCGCTTCCAGCAACTCGTATACCTGTTGAGAGTAGGTTTTGCTGCCATTGCATACAAGGGTGTACTTGTGCACAAACCACACACCAACCTTGCTTGTGCCCTGTTCTGTGTTGAGGCAAGGCTGGAGCCATTGTGAGGATGCTGAGGATGTTCGTGCTTGTTCCAGCTTGGGCCTGCGTGCGACACATATTGTTGCGTACACCAGTGTGGTTACTTGTGTGACACTTTCCGAACCAACCTGCTTTCTAGTGTCGCTGCTTGAAAAGCAACATGCTCCTCTTCAGACAGCCCTGCACTGCTTTCTTCGCTGGCCATGGCGTTCTAGTGTCAGCAGCTGTGTTTACTTTGTGTGTTGAAGTTGCATGATGGAAACAGGTGTGTTTCTTTTCTCCCACCAAAACCATGAACCACCATATTATTCTCAACCCCCATGAACAACACACAGCTCCCCAACACAGACCCCAAACTACAACAACTGTATTGCATGATCATGCAGCAAGCGCCAGTCCCCCATATAATGCAGCACATGCACAACACACATGACATTGACCACCACCATCAGTCAACCATTGCAGCAGCAGCAACCGCCCTGCTGCGTGATGCATGCAACCTGCCCTACATCCGCCGTCTCTTGACTACACTTGTACAATCCCTGCAGCATGAACCAGATGACAGCATCGCCGAGATGCTCGCCCACGTTCTCACTGCTGCCCATGTTGATGATGGATGGCGCACAAAAACATTCTACTATCATCATGGTGCTGTGTCACACACCATGCAATCACTCATGTTACATACACATGTGGGTTTGCTGGAGGGTGCAACAGGGTGTCACGAATGGGAGGCGGGGTTTCGACTTGCCGAAGTTGTGTTGGGGGATCCCCACCTTGTACGAGGTGTGTGTGTGGTTGTGTGGTTGTAATTGCATGGTTGGGTGTTTATAGCCAACACATATCCTGCATCCATACATGCAGGCAAGCGCGTATTGGAGCTTGGTTGTGGGTGTGGTGTGGCGGGCATTGCTGCATACAGGGCTGATGCTGCTCATGTGTGTCTGACAGATGGCAATGAGGATGCTGTGTCGAATTGCACAGGCAACCTGGTTTGCAATGATGTAGTCAACCCCACAACCACCACTGCAACACAAGCAGAAGTACAACAGGGTATGTGTCATGGCAGTACATCATCATCGCCATCAGTATCACCATCACAACAAAAACAACTGGTGTGCATACATGGTGTTGATAGCTTGCATGCATGCTGCGTACAACATATCCTTATAACACAGGATACACCACACCCAATGTACACCTCTCACAGACACACCACCACGCGTCATGTGCATGCAGCTTGAGTGGGGTTGCTACTCCCCCACCATGCTGTCTGTTCAACCAGACATCATTCTGGCTGCAGATGTGCTGTATGATCCAGCTGTGATACCTACTCTGTTGAGCGTCTTGCAAAAACTATTGATGGAATGTGGTGGTGGTCATGGTGGTGATGGCAGTGGTGGTGATGGTAGTGATGGTCATTGTATTGGTGGTGGTCGTAGTGCTACTGCTGTTGACAGTGTTATGCATGGCCAAGGTGCTACACATGCAGGCACCAGCAACCCAGCACACCCACCCTGTGCGCTCATAGCAACCCGTGTTCGCAATGAAGCCACCCTGCAGTTGTTTCTGACACAGGCAGTGGAGGAGTATGGGCTGTGTGTGGAGGAGTACAAGGCAGTGCAGGATGATGTGCGGTTTGTGCACCTGGACGACGCCACGAGGGAGGCTGTGTTGTTGCACTTGGTCTCTGCGAAATGAACACTATTTGACCCATATATTGTTGTACTACTTTCTTTGCCGTGTTCTGAATGCTGGATACTGCACGTTGAGCACCGTAAACAACGCACAATGTTGTTGCACACACACATGCCATGTTGTTCGATTGTCCACCTCAAAAACGCTACTGTTTCATCCAAACGCACATCAGCACAACAATGCAGAGCTACATCGGACGCCACACCGTCCACAACAGCATCCACATCAGTTGCAGTTGTGTTTACTGACACAGGGATCACCGCGCAATCGCAACCTGGGCAGCCTTTGTCAGACGTTGCTTCTGATGCAGGCGTAGAACTCCACTATGGGTGTTTTACAGGCTCGTGCGGTGTGTGTGAGATGCAGCTCAGAAAGTTTGACAGCGAGGGGAACGAGGGGGGAAACGTGACCGTGCGGACATGCATAGCAGTGGTGCCCCGTGGCTATGCTCGGGTAGAGCTGTCAGATATGGATGACGGGATATGGGGCATGGATGGCTTTGATACTTGAAAAGGAGTAGTTGTGAGGAGAACTGTGTTATTCTTACAAAAAGTAAACGTGTTTGTCTGTGTTTGTTTCTCCTCAAGTGCAGATTCAATGCAACCTGTGCACACCCACAAATATGACGTTCCCACACACAATAACGTCCACCCAACAGCTACTCCAAACCAGGCACGAGCTTGCTCAACTCTGCCTGGCGCATGGCCTCCTTTTCTTGCTGCCATGCCACAAAGTCAGCATATGGTGCTGGGTGCCCCTTCCAGCACTCGCGTGTGTAGAAATCTCCAACCTTGTCCACATTGTCAGGCACCAGGACTTGTCCCTTGGTACTTTCTGCACCAGCCGCCTCTAGTGTGTTTACAATGTCGTCATGCTGTGTGTTGTGTGTATATATAGGGTGGTGGTGGTACGCTCGACACGCTCTATGTCATGACCAAAATGACGCAGCAACGTGACATCCACCAATGCTGGATGATTGAGCTGTTTCAACCGCCACTGCCACCATTACACCCACACACACCTCCATGTGCATTGCCCAGTGAATGGGACGATCCCCTGCGTTGTTTGAGGCATTGACCATGGCGCCAAGCTGCAGCAACAACGACACCGTGCTGTGATGACCAACAACGCACGCCAGGTGCAAGGGGGTGTTGCCACACGCGTCCACTTGGTGTATGGTGTGCACATCAGCATCCACCAGTTGGACAATCAGGTTGGCGTTGCAGGCTGCAACAGCATGGAAGATGCGCATGTCGCCAACCTTGGATTGGCCACGAGTGGAGCCACCCCCATCCTCTTTCACGCCTCCTTTGCCCTTGGAATTCGAGTTCCAGGTTTTGTACGGCTTGGGTGCGTTTTCCCACCATCGTTTGGGACGTGTTGTTGCCATCGTGATGTATGGGAATGGCGATGGTGTTCCAAGGTTGTGAATTGATAAAATACACAACACGAAAATCAGAAAAACATCATACAACAGCTGCCATAAAACAGCGGATAAAGGAGTATCATCAAAATATCATCATCTTCGTGAGCGTGTCGCACGTTTGGTCGACGCCTGAGTTTTTAGTGCGATGGAAGACACATACGTCGCCAAGCTCTCCAGCCATTCTGCAGCATCAGCTGCTTCCAATGCGCCTTGTCCACGCACGGGTCCCTGGACGGATCCCTGAACTGTGCTCCTCGCCAGCGCTGCAGTCACGAGCAACCGTGTCGGCGCATCTGTTGCAATGAGGACATCCAGCGCCCCGCGCTGTTCTTCTGTTAAAGTTGAATTCATGTTGGCTGCTGCATCCTGCTGTGCCTCAATACCATCCTGCTCAAGTCCAGCTGCATCGTCGTGGTCATGTTGAGCATCATCAGCAGCATCCCCCGGTGACGCCATGAGCGCATCCACGGCAGCGTCCACCGCTTGCACCAGCGCACCCTTGCCCGCGTGCACACTCGGCAGTCCTGTACATGCCACTGTAGTTGCTGCGGGACCCGTACGACCGCGCTTTGTTGCGGGGGGGCGGGCCCCCCTTCCAGGGGGTGGTGTTGCAGTGACACTGCGCTGTTTGCTTGCCACCATCTGGTGCAATGGCATATCATCATCATCCTCGCTGTTTCCTGTTTGTTGTCGTTTCTTTTGTGTTGCAACTGCCGCACGGCGCTTGGGTGGTGGGGGTCGGCGGGGCCCCCGTCCCCCCTCTCGTTTCGTTTCCCCATCACTGCTGTCCTGCCCGTCCTCTTGCTCATATTCACTCTCATCACTACTCTTACCATGGTCCGCAGGGTTGGCCCCCCCACGGCTTGGCTTTTTATTTTTTCTATTACCCCCCCTCACATGCGCTGAGGTGGCATCCTTGTCATCCTCATCGTCCGCCCCTCCAGCTTCCCCACCCTGTTCCTCCTGATTGGAGGAGTCCCCTTCGTCCTCTGATGTCTCTGATGCATCCACCATGTTGTATTGCCGCGTGGTGGCTGACCGGGGCCTCAATTTCACACCGAGGGACCCCCTTTGTTGTGAAGCAGGGGCCCCTTGCTGTTCTGGTGGCCCCGGTGGTGCTGCTGGGGTGGTGGTAGTTGTGGGTGTTGGTGGCTTGCTGTTGGTGGTTACTGGCTTGGGTTTTTTGGATGCAGGTGCATTGATTGAGGGGGTGGTTGGCCTGTGTGTAAATGTGTGTGTGTGTGTGTACAGACATGTGTGCATCTGTGTACAGACAAGTGCTTTGTACACTAGCAGCTTCACATGACCAGCTTCACACAGCTTCACACGACCAGTGAGTGTTCTGCACCCTGCAACCACCACCCACATGATCATCACCCACTCCAGAGTCACCCACCACCCTCAACCCCCTCCCACCCTCACCGTTTGTTGTGCATGTCGTGTTTCCTCAGATGACCATGCACCCCAGCAGCAGCAGCAGGTGTTTGTGTTGGGGTATGGGCAAGTGTTGCAGAGAGAGCAGATAGCATTTGCTTTACATCAGCAGCATCATTGTTTGTGGCTGCTGCCGCTGCTTGGAGTTGTGCCTGTTGCTGCTTTGCTGCTGCCTCCTGTGTGTGGTGGTTGTCATGGGGGGGGGGGTATGTGTACATGTGTGTATCAAGTGGTTGAGATGAGTACATATGCGTAGAGTGATTGTTATGAGTACATGTGTGTATAGGGTGGTTGTGACAATGTTGTGCATGATGAAATAACACACAACACCTGAAGGAAACAACATGCAACATGCAAAGCAAGTGCACATGCATGTACTTGACAACACAACAACAACAACAACAACCGCTCTTCACAGCACACCTTTTGTGCAATCAATGCTTTACGTGTAGCAGCACTGTTCTGAAGTATGCTAGCCATCACTGTTGATGGTTTATTACTACTGGGTTGTGTTGTAATTGATGGTGGTTTGCTATTGGGTTGTGTTGTGATTGATGGTGGTTTGCTATTGGGTTGTGTTGGTGGTGGTGGTTTGTTGTGCTCCACAGTGGGTGGCCTGGTGTCTGCTGCATTGGGTGCATTGGGTACATTGGGTGCTGCCTTGGGTGCTGCCTTGGGTGGTGCATTGGGTGGTGCATTGGATGTCACCCTGCCGGTGTGTGTGTGCTGGTGTGGGTTGTCACTATGTACATTCCTCACCCCAGGTGCTGTTGTGTGCACTCCCCCTGCTGTTGATCCCTCCTGACCTACACCTTGCTGTTGTGTCACAGCAGATGTGGGACCCTGTGTGCCCGGTGTGTTCCCACCACCACCACCACCACTCCCACCACTTGCTGTTGATGCCCCTCGATGCGACACCCCCCCACTCCCACCACCAACCCCACTCCCACCACCACCACCAAGGATTGGAGACTGCCCCACACCCAGCAGATGTGCCGATGGGGATCCCCCATGGACTACCGACGGCAGGTTGACCAACCCCCCACTCGCGTTGACCGCATACCCACTTGCGCTCTCCGCTTGTCCCTCCCCCGTACTTGCTGTACGTTGCATCATGGGTGTGTGCAGGGGTGCGGGGCGTGTGAGGAGGTGTTGTTGGTCGTCGGGGGTGAGGCGCAGCAGGTGTAGCAGGTGGTTGTAGTCTGGTGTGTCTTCATAGGCAAGGGTCTTGAGGTAGGTGTTGATGTCCACAAATAATGCTGTGAACAAGGTATGTGGGGGGGTTGTGTTGGGGGGTTGTGTATGTGTGGGGGGTTGTATGTGAGGAGTTGTATGTGTAGTGTGTCTTTGCTGTACGTTGTACACGCACCATGATCATCCATGCCTTTCGATCCCATACAACCCTCACAACAACGCATCCCATACAACCCTCACAACAACGCATCCCAATCACCACTGCCGCACCAGGAAGTGGTTCTCCAGGTGGAGCCATTGTTTGTGGATCATCCATAGCAGCCTCTTTACGCAACACCACAATGTCCTTTTCCTTTTCTTCTGTGCCATCAGCACATGATGGGAGATGATGATGATGATGGTGATAGGGCATCACACACTGAGGCTCTCGCCATGGTAATCCCCCCAACCACAACTCCACCTGCGTATGATGGGTATATTTGTGTGTGTATTCGTGTGTGTAGGAGTGAGGGGCTGTTTCTGTACACACACATATGTGTGTGTCCCATTACTTGTACACATACGCACCACACATGTTGCTAATCCAAGCACAGAAAGAACGAAACACCATACACCCACCCCCAGCAGCCTCACAAGAGTACCAGAGAGAGCCTCGTACCAGCATGTAGTACCAAGACCACAGATCATCCCTCCTCCCCAGGTCTGTCTCCCGGTGTGCATACACAGATGCATACGTACGGGATCCCCTAAAGGCAGCATCAGCACGTGCTTGGTATGCGTTGCCGTGCTCATCCAAATGCTTACGTGCCAATCCAAAATCAATGGCGCGCCAGTATCCTGTGGTTGGTGTTGACGATGATACATGGGTGACGACACATGCGACATGAGTGATTCTGCGATGGGAGGAATGCACATCAAATGTGATTGTGTACTTACCAACAAACATTCACACAAACACACACGTACACATGCGTGCATGACAACCACACGTACAACCATAGCCATACATACCATGGCGCGCGTGCACATTGGTGGCATCCAATCGGGGCAATGGATCCCGTGTGAGGCAAAAATTGGCTGGCTTGACATCCCGGTGTATCCACCCAGCACCATGCATACCCTGGAGCACCTTGAGCAATGCTGTACCAAGCACCTTGACATCTGGCAAGGAAAAGTGGCCCCCTGAATCAGCACATGCCATCCGCCGGTACTCTGCAAGATTGCACCCCAGCAGCTGGGATTGTGGGGCATGTGTGTGTGTAGCTCTATCATCTCATGGTATGATGTAATGCTGCGTGATAAATTAATTATCAAACTGCACCCCAAAAAAGTACCTCGAGCACAAGAAACATCTTTTCGCCCATGGTGCCAGACTCGTACAGCTTGCACATGGCTGGTACGTGCTGCAGTGCTGCCAACGCACGCTGTTCCACTTTCAGTATGCGCACATTCTTCTCAATTTTGATGGCAAACTGGGTAGGGGGTGAGGGTGTTATCAAGGTGCAACACTGCTTGTGGCAGACCACGTCACAACCAACCTTGCGTGTATAGTCCTCCACATCACGGCCTTCATACACTTCTGCAAACTGCCCTTCGCCTAGCTTCCTCACAACTGTCCAGGATCGTCTGTTTCCTGGCACAATATCGTGTTTGGACAGGCAAGGCATTATGTTATTGGTGATGCTCGGGTATGTGGGGTCTGTTTGCTGCGGGAATACACATGGATGATGAAGCGATGGTTAATGCTGTGAGCTCCCTGTGGGGTGAGATCACTGAGCAGCAGATGTTGATGGTGGATGTTGTTGTTGGGAATGTGTGCTGTTGCTGTAGGTGTGCTGGCAGCACTCCCTCTGTAAACAAACAAGCTGCTCTTTTCACAAACGCTGTGAGAAATGCTGTGACACAATCTAAACAGCAAATACATATACATATCCGCGCTGTGTGTTACACAAACAACAACAGCAACAACGTGCGTGCGCTGCTACAAAAATGGTGCACGTGCCACCTCCCACATGGATCACCGCTCGCAAAATAAACCCTCATCAGTTGTATGCACCCATCGAGGCATCATACTTGCCATCCCCCCCCTGCTGCTTGTACCCCCCACGCTGACCATACCCACCCGCCTGGGGACCACGGCCATACAACCCCCCTTGCTGGTGCCCGCCCTGGTAGCCGGCGTAGCTTGTATTGGGCTGCATGTAGGCGTTATTGCCCGGAGCGGGACCATACCCCCCCTGGGGTCCACGGTTGCCATACCCCCCCTGATACCCACCACCATAGTTGCTGTTGGGCTGCATGTATGGGTTGGGATTGGCAGTCGGCGCGGGTCCATAATTGTGCCCGTACCCACCCTGCGGCATGCCATAGTAGCCACCACCATGATGGGGATGCTGCCCCATGTGGTACTGCATCCCATACTGTGGGTTGTACATTTGCGCAGCCTGGTATGCCTGGCTCCCATACCCACCTGCTGCTGCAGTGGCTGTGTTTTGCTGTGGGGCTGCAGTGGTCCCAGCACCAGCGGCGCTGGGGGTGGATTGCAAGCTCACATCCGTGGTGGCAGTGCTGGGCACAGATGTCGACCCAGCAGCAGCAGATGCTCCATATTTAGCAGCAGCCGCAGCCGCCGCAGCAGCGCCGTACGCATCTTGCTGCTTGGGTACGGTGGTGGTGGTGGTGGTGGTGGTGGTGGCATACATGCCATAGCCACCCCCATACGCCTTGCTGGCATCCATCTCCACTGCTCCCCCACCGAGATGCTGCGTATCATACTGCCCCCCATACTGCCCCCCGTATTGTCCCCCGTACTGTCCCCCACCCATGCTCTGCGCACCATACCCCCCACCCAGGTACTGACTCGACAACCCAGGGGCTGTATACCCCGAGTACTGCGGGGGTGCTGCGGCCCCACTGTCAGGCAGCGCTGTGGTGGTGTCTGTCACATCTGGTTGTTGTGTTTGCTGCACTGTGCTGGGTGCCTGTGGTGCTGCTGTACCAAAGCCACTATACGCTTGCTGTGTCGCACTGACAGCATAGTCGGTAGAGGACAGCCCACCCATGTGTGTAGCAGCGGGTTGCTGTGTGGGGGCATATGCGCTCAACCCCAATGCATCGGCAGCTGGTGGTGCTGGTGGTGCAGCTGGTGGTGCTGGTGGCGCAACGGTGGTGGTGGTGACGCTGGCGCTGCCACCGAGATCCAATCCCAAGGATGTGGGTTGGGTGGTGGGGGGGACGGGTTCGGGTGGCCGAGCATCCGCCAGACCCAAGCCACCAGACAGACTGCGTGCACTCGAGTCGTTGAGCGAAAACGCCCCAAATTCCACCTGCAAGTCACGATCTGCGCTGGTCATACCCAACTGGTCACCGCCCTGTGGAAACAACACACCCCCTTCTGCAGCGAGCGTCGAGGCACCGAGGGGGGCAGAGGGGCCCCCACTGAGGGATGCCGATGCCAATGTTGCTTCACTGGTGGCGATTGCGTTGCCAGAGCTGGACAATGCAGAAAGCAAGCTGCTCCCCAAGCCTGTTGAAGTGGCTGGGGGTTTGACGCCCCATGCGTTGGCGGGGGGATCTGCGGGGGGGGCTGCTGATGCCAAGGTGTCTTCCTCTACTGGCGGTGGGAGTGAGGATGGGGGTTCCACGGGGACCTCCTTTTCTGGGGTTTCTGGCACACCGTTTTGAGGCTGTTGTTGTTGTTGTTTTGGGGGGGGGGTGTTGAGGGTTGTTTTAGAGGGTTGCACTCCATTTTCATGTTTCATGTTTCATACCGTTTCAGGGGGTGGTGTCACAGGCTGCGCAGGTCGCTTGAACAAGTCTGCCATGGTGGTGCCAGCTGGACGACTACCATTGGCCGCAGACGCCCAGCTTTTGGTCCTGTGTAATGATGATGCAATGTGTACAGAGTAAATCACACGTGCTCGTCCTACGCACAAGGTGTGTCAGTACAACTCCAAACTTTACATCCCCTCTACATACTTGGGTGCTGCTGCTGCTGCTGCTGAGGAGGAGGAGGAGGAATTGACCGCCCGTGAGCTGTCACCCGCCCCCAGCGCTGATGAAACGCCCCCATCGTAAGGCACTAACCCCTCCCCTGGCGTGCTGAGCATGTCCGTTGGAGGTGCCCGTGCAGCAGGTGGTGGCTTGGAAGGAGGAGGACCTGTACGATAGCGTTTACAGGGTGCAACAAACAACAAGCATCAGGTGATCTGAGAGCCGCCCTCCCAAACGCGCGTACCAGTTCGCTCCTGCGTTCTGTGCCGACCCCCTGTTGGCTGCCGTCGAACCTCTACCACCTTGAAAGCATCCTTCTTGCGGTCCTCCTCCTGAAAGAGGCACACAACGTCAGTAGCATGCTTTGGCTTGGCTTTGCGTGCCAACCATGCACCCAGCACCGTACCTTTTTCCTCTGCTTGTCTTTTTTACCCGTGACCTGGCAAAATGGATCTGTGGGGTGATGGACAAGGGTTGGGCGGGGTTGCAGGCATTGCTGCGTGGAATCTGCTGTTGTGTACACTCCCGCGTACTCTCTATGAGGGCAACTATTGTCTCATTGACGTCATAATTGCACTCCATGAGCATTGTGGTGATGTCCTCCTCAGACTGCCCAGTGGCCTCCTTGATTCGATCAATCATTTGCCTGGAGGCCAACCCTTTACTGCTGCCTCCTCCTCCATTCTCTGTGCGTTGTTTGCTTCGTGCTGACATTGTGCTGGGTTACTGTGATAATGTTATGACAAGAAATTGTGGCTATGTAAATAAATCATCCTGGGGCAATCGTTGACAACGGGTCACTTTGTTTTACAGTGTGGCCGGTGGAAAAATAAACAAGGCACCCAAAATTCGGCACCAAATACACATCATCATCATCAACAGCAGCAGCATTGTTGTATATCACCTACAGAGCCATCATCATCGCTGCTCTGCTGCAGTTGCAGGGATGACCGCCTTGCATGGCTGTGATCCACATGGCACTGCGTCCACACAGCTGCACACTGTTGCACTGTTTCGAAATGGTGTCTGTGCCTGTAATGGTGGGATTGGTGTTGCAGGGGGATCGTCTGCTACAGGGGGGCGCTTGCCAAATCGCCGCTGTCGTGTGGCATACTCCTGTGTGTTGTGGTTTGGGAGAGTGTGTTGGGGTGTGTTGATGATATGTGTTGTTTCACGACCACAAGATACTGCAACATGCATTCTACAACGTGTATTGTCCACACGTGCATGCCGCATCATGTTTTCCCTCATCATACACATGCTACCGGTACCTTCCCCACATACACCGCACCCCACCCCACTGATACACACACCATAAGGGCAGCTCGTAGTTGTGCTTCACCAAAATCCGGCCAATACACAGGAGAAAACAATAGCTCTGTGTATGCAGCTTCCCACAAGAGGAAATTGGACAATCGCTGTTCACCACTTGTGCGTATGAGCAAATCTGGGGCACGTGCTTGTGGTGGGAGGGATGCTGTGGAGAGGTGGTTGGCGATCAAGTCCTCGTTGACCTGTGTGTGGGGGTGGGTGGGAATGTGTGTGGGAATGTGTGTGTTGGGTGGGTGGGAATGTGTGGGAATGTGTGTGGGAATGTGTGGGGGCGTGCACAACACTACACACACAACAACACTCCACACCACATTACCCCCCCAAACACCCACCTGTTCGGGTACAAGAGCACCAGTGGCCACCTTGTTTGCAATGGCACGCATGGCAGCTGCTATGTCCTGTCTTCCACTATAACTTACAGCAATGGTGAGATTGAGACCGTTGTTGTTCTGGGTTTCGTGTTCTGCCCTGTGGTAGGGGTGATGATGATGGGATGTTGTTGATGATGGGATGTGTGAGGACAAGCAAGAAGACACGCACATCAGCGTATGATCTCTTACGTGGATGCACAAAAACAATACCAATCACATCACACAAGCAATTTACCTGTACATAGCGTTTTGTAGGGATTGTGGTAACCGACTCCAATCCCCCACAAAGCGCAGTCTCGCACTTCGCCCAGCCAGCTCCTCCAACTCTTGCGTCAACACACGCTCCATCAACCCAAACAAAAACGATACTTCACTGGGATCCCTGCTCCAATTCTCTGATGAAAAAGCATACACCGTGAGGTAGGGGATGGACCATGCATCACAGCACTCGACGACCGTGCGCAATGCCTTGACGCCCTGGTCGTGTCCAACAGTGGCTGCTTGCTTGCGCTGTGCTGCCCAGCGACCGTTGCCATCCATGATGAGCTGAAGGGTGGGGATGCAGATGATTGATACGAATTGATATATGTACTACTGTACCATCGGTGTGGTTGCCTAGGTTCCCAACACCCCCAGCAGCACAACCTACCGCCAAGTGCTGTGGGAGCTTGCTGGGGTCCACATCAAGGGGTGCAATGTTGACAACGTGGTCGTCATGTGTTTGCCCCATCGGTCGATGCGACAGCAATTGCCTTGTGGTGTTGAGAAAATTGTATGCCGATGTCAATGCACGCCACTGATCTGAAAGCCACTGATTATTATTATTATTGCAGAGGGTATGGACGTGCCTAGTGCGTCGTCGAGTGCGTGTGGGTCGCAGCAAGGGATGGCTTTGACTGGGCTTGTTGACTGTGCTAGTCGTGGGTGGGCACCATGCGTATGGCGGCATGCATCAACATTTCGTGGTGCGAATGTGGAATCGTTGCGAACAAGTGGTGCACACGTGCAATGGAACAAAACACAGAAAGTGTGTTGGCTGCTGCAGCTGTTTTCTTCTTTGGAGGTTGCTTTATTGCCACAGTCTATAGTATTCACTACTGCATTGCTGTGCATTGATTACATTGGTTGTGGCAGTCGTTTGCTGAGAACAACAGCACAGATTTTGCCAAATCATCATCCTTGTTGTTTTCTCTGACCAGCCAGGTGCAGCAGCCGCCCTCAACTGTCAACCACGTGCTGTGCACATACGCGTATACTACATACCCGGTGATCACGGCATGGATCGCAAGCGAAAGCTTGAGATGTTTTCTGATGACCTTGCAGCCGGGGATGGCCGTGCCAGCCCTGCAGCTGTCAATCCCTACACTGGAAGGCCCTACAGCCAGCGATACTACGATATACTGGACAAGCGCCAAGGTATGTTGAGAGGGGGAGCAGCGGGAGAGAGGTGTGTGTAGACCCAAGCATATGTCCCCCTCATCACACACACTCTTCACACCTCATTTTCTTCATACCCACTTTTCATCATATTCCCCATACCCTCCCACCTCACCCACTTCATCACCCACCTCACCCAAACAACAGGTCTGCCTGTATGGCAAGCCAAAGACGATTTCGTAAAAATCCTCAATGAGCATCAAACCACCATCCTCGTGGGGGAAACTGGCAGTGGGAAAACCACCCAAATCGTGCAGTTTATAGCAGAAGCAGGGTATACACGCAGCGGCAAGATGGTTGCATGCACGCAGCCCCGTCGTGTGGCGGCCATGTCGGTGGCGCGTCGTGTGGCTGATGAGATGGATGTGCAACTGGGGGAGGAGGTGGGGTACTCTATACGATTTGAAGAGCTTTCAGGGCCCAAGACGATTGTCAAGTGAGTTGTTGTTGTTGTCGTGGTGATGTGTGGTGATGGTGGTGGGGGGGTGTAAGGAAAAGCGTAGGAAATACATCACAGATGACCTTTCTCACACACATGCAATCATGTTATACCGTGTACACAAACACACATGCGCAATCATTTTTTACTGTGTATACATGCGTGCACACACACACTCCACACACCCCCCTCCACACACACACACACACGCACACGCCAGGTACATGACTGATGGTATGCTGCTACGTGAAGCTATGTCAGACCCCCTGATGCAGCGGTACAGTGTGATTGTATTGGATGAGGCACATGAACGCACACTCGCTACTGATGTGCTGTTTGGATTGCTCAAGGAGGTGTGTGTGGTGTGTCTCTCTCACATGTGATGTTTGGGGGGGATGGGTTTGTTGTGTGGGTGTTGTACACTGCATGTTGGCACTTGAGAAAATCACCACCACCGACCAGCTCCCCTCTTTTCCCCCCCAAAAAAACACCATTACACCAAAAAAACACCCCCCCACACACAAAGGTGCTGGTCAAGCGGCCCGACCTCAAAGTGGTGGTCATGTCCGCCACCCTTGAAGCCGAAAAATTCCAAACCTACTTTCAAGACGCACCCCTCATGAAGGTTCCGGGTCGTCTCCACCCAGTGGAAATTTTCTACACACAAGAACCAGAACGCGATTATCTGGAAGCAGCAATTCGAACAGTGGTGCAGATACACACGTGTGAACCAGAGGGTGATATTTTGGTGTTTTTGACGGGGGAGGAGGAGATTGAGGACGCCTGCAAGAAGATAACGAGGGAGATTGGCAACATGGGGGACTCTGTGGGGCCAGTGAAGGTGTATCCTCTGTATTCGACCTTGCCACCTGCGCAGCAGCAAAAGATATTTGATGCGGTGTGTTTTTTTGGGGGGGGGCATGGTGCAACAGGGACATGGTGCTGTGTGTATGTGTTGTGTGTATGGTGTACATCCAATGTACACAGCATACACTCCACTACAACCACCACATACTACTCACAAATCATATGTACTCCACCACAAACACTGACACAAACACCAACACAACCAATCACCAACACAACCACAACCACCAAAACACACACCAACACAACCAATCACCAACACAACCACCAAAACACACACAGGCACCCAAGGGGAAGGATGGTGGCCCCCCGGGACGCAAGATTGTGGTCTCCACCAACATAGCAGAAACGTCATTGACCATTGATGGCATTGTGTATGTTATTGATCCAGGCTTTGCCAAGCAAAAGGTGTACAACCCCCGTATTCGTGTGGAGTCGTTACTTGTGTCGCCCATTTCACAGGTGTGTTTTTGTGTGGGTGGATTGCGTGTTTGTCATGTACACCGCTACACACAGCTCCCCACTGTATACACACACACACATACACACACCACAACTGCCATACACCTCAAACACCCCAATCACCACCATCCCCAATCACCACAGGCGAGTGCACAGCAACGTGCAGGTCGTGCAGGTCGTACTCGCCCAGGCAAGTGTTTTCGCCTCTACACTGAACAGAGCTTCCAGAAGGATCTACAGGAACAGACATACCCTGAGATACTACGTAGCAATTTGGGGTCTGTGGTGCTGCAGCTGAAGAAGCTGGGGATTGATGACCTGGTATGTTGAGTGTGTTGTGTGTCGTTTGTGTATGTTGTGTTGTATATGGTGTGTCGTATGTGTCATGTGTGTGTATGGTGTATCATGTGTGTGTATGGTGTGTCATGTGTGTATTGGTGTATCGTATGTGTGTGTTATGTCGGGTGTGTATGATGTGTTGTGTTGTGTATATGGTGTGTCATGTGTGCGTATGGTGTGTCATGTGTGTGTATGATGTGTCATCTTGATATGTGTTGTCATGTGTTGTCTGTGTGCAGTGATGATACCATCATTCCTCGATCTGAGCGCCACTGGCGTGACAGACATTGAACATACACCCATAGAAGTTGAGCACACACGTACTGTATACTTGTGTTTGTGTTGCATGTGTGTGTATGTATTTGTATGTGTGTGTATGTATTTGTATGTGTTTGTGTGTATTTGTTTGTGTATTTGTGTATTTGTATGTGTATTTGTGTATTTGTGTGTGTATGTGTATGGGCTCATGATGTGAAATAATTAACTAGCATCTACATTATACCTATAGTGACTTATTTGTAATACAATATGTCACATGAGTAAACCTCGACACCTGAGGCCCCCTTTTTTTGTGTATGTATTATGTTGGCGTGTATTGTATTGCATTGCGTTGATATATGGTTGGTCCTTGCTGTCCTCGCTGTCCTTGCTGTTTTGTACACAAAATGTTTACAACCTACAACCTCCTTGCCCTTTCATGTATCTTTTTCATATCCATATACATACATTTTTATACTCTACATACTGTTTTTATACTCTACATACTGTTTTTATACTCTACATACTGTTTTTATACTCTACATACTGTTTTTATACTCTACATACTGTTTTTATACTCTACATACTGTTTTTATACTCTACATACTGTTTTTCTCTACTCTATTCGCACAGGTACATTTTGACTTCATGGACCCTCCCGCCCCTGAAACCCTCATGAGGGCCCTCGAGCTGTTAAACTACCTGGGTGCATTAGATGATGAAGGGGAATTGACGCAAATCGGTGCCATCATGGCTGAGTTTCCACTCGACCCCCAACTCTCTAAAATGCTGGTGGCAGCACCTCAATTTAGGTGTAGCAATGAAATTGTGTCCATTGCTGCGATGCTGAGTGTGCCAAATGTGTTTGTACGGCCCCGTGAGGTATTTACAATGGTGGTGGTGATTTGGTGGGTGTGGTAGTGGTGGGTGTGGTAGTGGGGTGTGTGGTTTGGGGGTTGTGATTTGTTGTATGTTGTGCAACACATATCATGGTATGGTACTTTTTTACACATGGATGTCTTTGTACGCACATCCCTTTGTACACACACCCCCTCACAACACACACACAACACACTCACAATCCCCTTACAACACACTCACAACACATCCCCCCAAAAAAACACAAACACAAAGGCAGCAAAGGCAGCTGATGAAGCCAAACAACGCTTTGCCCATGTAGACGGGGATCACCTGACACTCTTAAATGTGTATCATGCATTCAAGCAGGCAAAGGAGGACCCTGATTGGTGTTATGAAAATTTTCTCAATACAAGGGCGTTGAAGTCAGCTGACAATGTGCGGAGCCAATTGGTATGTGGGTGGGCGTAGTGTTGTGGGTGTATGTTGTGGGTGTTTGGGGTATGTATGTGTATGTAAATGTGTGTGGTTGTACAGATATGTGTGGTTTCATTATGCATACACACAATATCATCATGCCCCATCATCATCCCATCATCATCATCATCATGGACACCAATGTGGCTGGCCTCACCCATACGCAACACAACCCCCCTGTTGTATATGTGTATATCACAAGGGGTACATGGTTGTCGCACCGGTGGGGGTCCTCCCCACTTGCTCAGTTGCGGGGTGGGGTGTGATGCACCACACCACACCGGTGTGTACACATCACACCAGCCACACACGATGCAGTGGTGCCATAGTACCTCACAACCCCCCCCTGCTGCTGCCCTTATGGGTAGGGTGGGTGGGCTTCATGGATGTGAGGTCTCCACATTCCACCACATTTGTTTTGTTTTTGTTATTTTGTTGTGTATTTTTTTTGTATGTTTTCTTGTGTGTGTGTTTTTTTCTACGTTTTCTTGTTTGTGTGTTTTTTCTACGTTTTCTTGTGTGTTTTCTTGTGTGATGGAGCACAGGGGACGTGTACACCCTACATGCTATACAAACCCCATACATACCAACGCCCCACACATACCCCCATCACCATTACCCACCTGACCCCCCACGCACACACCTCACCATCTCTCCCCCCCACCAGGTTCGTGTGTGCACGCGTTTGGGTGTGCAAATGGTCAGTGGGGACTTTCACAGCAAGGACTACTACCCCAATATTCGCAAGGCACTGGTTTCGGGTTTTTTCATGCAGGTGGCACACCTGGAACGTACAGGGCACTACCTGACAGTGAAGGACAACCAACAGGTCTTGCTGCATCCCAGTACATGCTTGCAAACACAGCCACAGTGGTATGGGGGGATGGGTGTGGTGGGGATGGGGGGGTCACGCACCTCAACAACAACACCCTCCATTCTACACACACACTCACACACACACACACCTATGCCCCGCACCCTACACCCTCCTCTACACCATCCTCTACACCACCCACAGGGTATTGTATCAAGAATTTGTACTGACCAGTCGCAACTACATTCGCACAGTGACGGATGTCAAGGGGGAGTGGCTGATTGACATCGCCCCTCATTATTACGACCTAAGCAATTTCCCACCAGGAGAAACACGAAGGGATTTGGAACGTCTGTATACAAAACGGCAACGGGACAGAAGCGAAAAGTTTTAGGGGTTGGTTATTGTTTATGATGCTGGTAACATGCTTGCAGTGTACCAGCACGTGCATGCTTGCAGTATACTCACATGTGCATGCAGTATACTTGCAAATGAGAACGAATGCTGGTAGCAATACCAAAGGGGAAATTGTTCAGTGAGATTGTACACCATTACGCCTGCTCCCATGTACCTTGTACAAACCCCCCACCATTACGCATGCCTGCTACCCTGTCTGTTGTGCATTTCCCCCACATATCAACCCTGCCTGCTTCCCAATATCTTGTACAAAAACCCTCTCAACGTGGGTATATAATCCACAGAGCAATGCAGGTTTTGGTGATCATACCCCTTGGCAAACAGGGGCTCTACTGCTCGCGGTGCAAGGGAAAGCAGCTGTTCTGAATGAGAGACATGGATAATACTGTCTTCCGTGCCCTGTTGTGATGGTGGGTTGTGCGTATGGTGTTTGTGATGTCAGAAACACATGCTAGTACGTATGGTGGGCTGTATGCTGGTGTGTATGCTGGTGTGCCATGTCGCATGTCATACACCACGATGCCGCCACAAACACATGGACCCAATCTCCCCCCCCAAAAACGTACATGCATAACCAGTGTGGGACACATCACACGTGGCATGAGTGTGTGATTGGGAAATATGTCTGCACATGCAGGCCAGCGCTTCCAGTCAGGGTGAAGGACACGCACCCCCGACGCAAGGGGGCTGTGAAGGATCAATCCACCAACATTGGGGGTGTTGGCGGCGAGATGCACGCTGGGGCCGCTCCCCACGCTTTGTCCGTAGAGGATGATGTCATGTGGTTGCTTGTTGTGCGTGGTGCGCAAGTAGTTGTATACGAGCTGTGTGGGGATGTGCATGGGGGGGAATCTATGGTGTGTGATTGCAGCGGTGCATCGTTGCCACGTACCGCAATGTCATCGAGCGTGTTGCTGGCGGTAGGGGATCCAGTGCTTTCCCCATACCCCGAGTAATCGTATGAAAACACACTGACATGTAACAAGCTGACGAGATCTGCATAGAATGGCATCATGACACCCAGATCAACAGCATTGCCGTGGCTAAAGAGCATCACAGGGCCACTCCCATCCCTATAGGGCAACATCACCTGTATATGTGTGTGCGTGTGTGTGTTGTGTCTGTGTGTGTGTTCAATACATCACCGTGCAGCGTACCGTGACAAGGTGTCCACGTGGGGATGCAATTTTGTTGACTGTATAGCTGCTTGTGGGGCATGTATCAGGGTGCAGGCGTGCATGGCCATCAGTGCCACCAGGCACGATGCCATACGTTGATGGAGATGGTGGGTAGAATGCGAGTTTGCTTGACACAATGTCTAGAAATGCTGTCCACGGTGACCATATTTTGGGCCTGGTAACTGGCAAGCACAAAACGTTACGTTGTTCTTGTTGTACTTGATCTTTTGTGTGCGATGGATTGTCTTCCATAATTTGGGGTTTGCGTGTGATGTTGTTTATGTGTTGGTGGTTGTTTGTATGAAGCACTGATTTGCAGAAGTTATGTTCTGCACCATTCATGTATATTATAATAATTATTGAACGGCACCGCCTGTTGCAACCTCAGCCTCGAGCGGTGGATGGTGCCCCCGCCTACACTCATGTTGAAGTCCAGCAATGAATTGCACCCACCAGTACTGCACCCACCAAGCAGGAACCACCACCACCTCTTGTTGCCAGCTCAGACGCACGCGCGATCGCCCCTAATCTAATTATTTTTGTGGTGCTCTGATGCATCACAACTAAACACATGTTTGCATAAACACTCGTACATAACCAAACAGTCTCTGAATATAGTCAACTAACATACACTCTAGATATTCCAATATTCCGACACCCTGTCGAGTGACGACACATCGACATCGTTCCGAAACCGTTTCCTGCCTATCTAGCCCTGTTTCCATCCCATAGACAGCTTTCATCCATCACCATCCATTATAATGTCGGCGGGCATTTCAACACTCCTCAAGCCCTTGCTAGAATCCACCAGTTTGGAAGACATCGCATCCCCCAAGCAGCACGTGTGCACCATTGAACACAACCTCCCAGTAGCAGATGTGTTGCGCACACTTGCCAAGAAAAATATCCTCTCAGCACCATTGATTGCTGGCTTTGATTTGGAGGATGTGGCTGACATGGATGGCACAGACGCATCAGCCTCGTTGCTCGGGTGGATTGACATTGCTGATGTAGTGCGAGCCCTCATTAAACGTACGAAGGTGTTGATCACACCTATCCATGTATAATATATATATATATATATGTGTGTGTGTGTGTGTGTGTGTGTGTGTGTGTGTGTGTGTGTGTTGGTATACACTATACACATACTATATATATGTTGGTAGGTATGGTATATGTTGATACACCACTGATCACGTTGTGTACAGATCTCAAGCAAAAGCACGACCCGTTGCCGCACAAGATGCTGGCCCTCATGTCTGTGCTAGAATCTGACGGCCCCTCATTCGCCCAGAAAATGGCCATCACATTGACAAGTGGGCAGGACCGTGGTCTGGTTTATCAAGTGAACAACACCAACAGCCTGCTGCACGTCATCCAGTACGTGATGATGATGGTGGTGATGATGATGATGGGATGATGATGATGATGCCATGTACAGTGTGATGACAGGTTTCCAACCTATTCTACATCACAGGAATGTATTTCTCAAGCCTGCAATGGACGATGATGCCACTGCAGTACATCGTGTCGCTGTGTTTGATGCACATGGCGTGGTGGTCAACATTGTCAGTCAAACAGATGTGATTCGGTACGTATGTGTGAGGTGCATGCGTGGCTATGTGTTGTTGCATGTATGCCTTACTACACTGTTATTGTGTTCACTAGAGCTTTTGTATGGCACCTCTTGCATGTTACTTGTTGTCACAGGTTTTTGCACAACAACATGGACGTGTTGGGTACCATGGCAGATGCAACCTTGCAGCAACTTGGGCTGCTGTCAGGTATTATGTGCATAGATGTTGCACATGCGCATATGTACATGTATACACAAACATCTGCATGAATACATGTGCATATGTGCACAGCACTATCACACAACCCCCCTCCACCCCCCCGTTAGGCAAGCCCCCCGTCATCAGTGTGAGTCCCCACGTACCCACCCTCATCGCCTATCAAAAAATGCTCGACGCGGGTGTCTCTGGTGCAGCAGTGACAGCAGACACTGGGGAACTCATAGCCAACCTAAGCCTGAGTGAATTACGCGCCATCCAACCAGAACACTTTGGTGCCCTTGCACTGCCAGTGGGAGAGTTTCTTGCGCTTTTACATGGGACGGTGTATGTGGGATACAGTGCTTTTACGAGTAGTGCAGCAAAGCACCCGTTTTTTGCATCGGCTGCGGGGAGCAGTGGCAATGAGAGTGATGTGCGCATCCTCACCGCCCTGCCTAATACTACCTTTCGACAGGTATGCTGGTTTGGTGTTGGTGTTGCATGTAAGCATGATGTTGTAGGGTTGTTGCTGTGGATGCGTGTTCACCACCACCACCACCTACGCGCAGATGGTGGAGACGCTGGTCAACAACCATGTGCATCGCATCTATGTATCTGCAAGTGGTTCTGAGCACCCAACTGCAGACGCTTGTATCACATTGACAGACATCTTGCGTGTCATGGCGGGTGTGTGGTGATGATGAGAATGTGTACATAACCACCGAGGGTTTGTGTGCAGGCGTTTTGTTGTTTTCCCCATCTGATACAAAAAAGACCATCAGGATAGCAATCATCAGGTATTTCTGTGCAGCGTACGTTCCTAGCACGCAGCCATCAGCAACCCACACTAACAACAACTCGAGCCGTCACTCAACATCCCACGATGGCAGAAAAGGGCACGTTTGCAGTCAAGGTGCGCCTTATGAGGCCTAACAGAATGTGCGACCACACGCGTCGCAGCCCATGGAGCATTTGCGTGCGCCAGTAAACACCACGACGCACACAACTCTTTGCAATGCAACAACACATGCAAAACACACCCTGGACAACACCAACGACCACAGGTTGGCTTGGCACAGATGCTCAAGGGCGGTGTGATCATGGACGTCACCACCCCCGAGGAAGCACGCATTGCAGAGGAGGCAGGTGCTGTTGCAGTGATGGCCCTTGAGCGCGTGCCAGCAGACATTCGCAAAGACGGTGGTGTTGCCCGCATGAGCGACCCATCTGTCATCAAGGCCATCAAGGAGGCTGTCACCATCCCCGTCATGGCCAAGGCACGCATCGGCCACTTTGTTGAGGCACAGATCCTGGAAGCACTTGGCATCGACTACATTGACGAATCCGAGGTGCTCACCCCTGCGGATGAGATCAACCACATCAACAAGCACAACTACACAGTGCCCTTTGTGTGCGGCTGCCGTGACTTGGGTGAGGCCCTGCGACGCATTGCAGAGGGTGCCGCCATGATCCGCACCAAGGGTGAGGCAGGGACCGGCAATGTCGTGGAGGCTGTGCGTCACGCACGAGCCGTCACAGGTGCCATTCGACAGCTGCAGACTATGGATGATGATGAGCTGTATGCCTATGCCAAGGACTTGCGTGTGTCTGTGGAGTTGCTGCGACAAACCAAGGTGTGTGCGTGTGGGGGGTGAGTGACATGGGGATGGTGGTGATGTGGGTGTAACACAACATGGTACCCATGCAATTCTTTCTATATACACTGCTTCCCATACATACAATACAGGCATTGGGTCGCCTGCCAGTGGTAAACTTTGCTGCTGGTGGTGTTGCTACCCCCGCAGATGCTGCTTTGATGATGCAGCTGGGCATGGATGGTGTGTTTGTGGGCTCTGGCATCTTCAAGAGTGGTGACCCATCCAAGCGTGCACGTGCCATTGTGCAGGTGGGTGTTGGGTTGTGTGCAGTAGGGGTGTGTAAAGGGATTTGTATAGGGTTGTTTGTTGCATCGTGTATAGGGTTGTTTACGTAGGGTTGTATATGAGCAGGCATGTGCATGATGCAATCTATCCAGCAGTCGTCCCATGCACCCCTTTCCCCACACACTCACAGGCAGTGACACACTACAAGGACCCCAAGGTGATTGCTGAGGTGTCTTGCAACCTGGGTGAGGCAATGGTGGGTATTGACTGCCGCACTCAGGACTTTGTGAGCATGGCCAACCGCTCTGAATAGACTACACACAGTTTTGTGTGTCTTTTTGTGTGTTTGTTTCATGCGGCGATTGTCGCAGCACGTGTGTGATACCAACCATGTGCTGTTGTTCTACTACTCGTTTTCGTAAAGCCCCCTGTGGGTTGTGTGTGTAACAGCGACAACATCCTGGGAAAAAAGTCATGCACTTGTGAGAAGCAGTACATTCACTCGTGATGGATTGCTAATGAAGTGCATTCTGTGCCGCTAGTTCTCGCAAAACCCGCTGGTTGTTGCTCGAGTCTCGGGGCACGAGCACGCGCTTGCTTCGTCGTCGTGCTGTTTCTGCAGGCCCCTGTGCGGCCTTGTGGGCTGATGCGGGGCTCTCTGCAGTGCTGAGCAGCACGTGGTGTGTGTTGGTCACGTCGTGCGGTTTTGCAGGGTCGGGGGGGGGTGGGGTCAACCCACAAAGGTCCCCCCGGTCAATCATCTCAGTGAGCCCCTCGCCAGTTGCCTTGAGGAATACGTTGCTGTAATACTCTTTGGCTGCAACCTTGTTGATAGGGGGTGGTAGGGCTGGATGATTATTGATTGTGTGTGCATGCGTCATGTGTGAAGCAGCAACAGTCATCAGCGATCACTGTCACATCGGTGTGACCTCTGATATATCCACTCGTAGAAATGCCCCAGTAGCAAATACACAACATACTCGCAGGCGCTTGGCAGCCTTTTCATCTGGTTGTCCCTGGGCATCCACTGCTCCATGTTGACGCAGCAGGGATGGCAGGGCGCCAAGGATGACTGCGTATCGTATGTTGCCGCTGTACGCACGAACACATGCGTGCACAACTGCACCCACCATCATCTTGTGTGGGGGGGGGAGGGGGATGTGTGTTGCTGGTTTCGTTCGTAGGCTGTGGCTGTGTAGTGGCATTGTACACAATGCTTTCTTCCACACCCATACTCATCACCATCCCACACAGCACACACAGCACCACACCAGACAATACCAGCACACCAACCACCGCACCTCAATGCCTTGACAAAAAAGCACATCCATGTAGTTATCCAACACCCAATCAAGAACATGACGTGCTGCATGCAGCAGGGCTCCAGGGGTACGCAGGACTGCTGGAAATGTGTTTTGATCATCTTGCAATGATACCTTGTTGTTTGCGTGTGGGGCGAGTGTGTGGTTGATGATGGAATGCGAGCACCCTGTGGCATACTCGAGCACATGTACCCCCCTCACACCCACCAATACAACACACACACCTACCGTATCAAGCACGCCCTGTACACAGCTGGCTGTAACATCATGTGTGGTGTTGCGCATGCACTGCAGAAACTGCGCCAGCATGGGGAGCGAGGTGGGATGCATGGGGGTGCGTGTGTTGTGTGGGATGGTCATGAAAAGGCTCTCAGGGCTTTCTCGGACGTCTACTAATGCCGACCACAGTGATTGGCTGCTTTGCTGCCACACTTTGTGGAGCAATACCTGGTGCTGCAAGTCCTGATGGCATAGTGTGTGTGTGTTGGGGGTTGGGCTGAAACACAAACAGTTGGGTGGCAACAACAATAACAACCACAGGTGTTGCTTGTACACAAAAACAACAATGATAGACACACCGTGATGGTGGATAGTACACGTAGTGGTGCAACGAGGGAGGCACCATCAGGAGCAACAGTGTGTGGAGAGGCAAAGCATACACGTGCCACTTCACATGCTGTGGGGTGTATTGAATGTATACCAGTCATGCATCCATACAAACCATCACCTCAACCACCAGCAGCACACCTTGCCAAAGCAAATACCCATCTGTGGCATCCAACGCATTGTCCAACACAGCTGCAGGCCATGTAAATGCGGTGCTCTGTTGTTGTAGAGTGTTGCTCGGTGTCTATGATGCATGGGGAACAGGGACATCGCCGCAATCACCACACCTGACAGGCTGCTGAAATGTGGAGGGCCACCTGCAGGAGTGCTTGGTTGCAAGGGATGTTGTTGAGGAATGGCACCACCTGTGTGTGGGGTATACACAGCCATCGTACTATATAGACCACCTGCTGTACACACACCACCACCGCGTACATATTTCTTCCTAACGTGCTCCAGTGGCTTGTGCACGATTGATTCAGCAGAAACTCGGGCAAGCTGCTCGTGCAACAAGACGAAATACAAGAGGGATGCATCCCTTGCACACGTGGCCGCTTCATCACGCCTTTCTGGCATCTGTTTGATGGCTTTATCGAGTATCTTTTGCTTCCAATGAACCAATCGTGCACTTGCTTTGCACGTTGAGGTGAGCCAAGCGAGGTAGTCTGTCATGGGCACAGAGCTGAGATGTTGCTGCACCACACCCATCCACTGCACAGCTGCACTGCTGCTACTTTCATCATAGACTAGCATGGCTGCTTGGTAAGGTATGGTTCACCATCAAGACACCATCAAAAAACTACGAGCATGAATAACATATCCAAAGAAGTAATAATAATAATTATTATTATAATTATACACAACCACACCAACACACATTATTGTGCTTCTGCTAAAAGCCGAAGTTGTTCTGTTTGCTGCGCGACAGCAAGTGCATCGACAAACTCGTCCAGCTTCTCCCCCGCCATCACGCTGTCAATACCATGCACAGTCACATGCACCCGATGATCCGTCACGCGCCCCTGGGGAAAGTTGTAGGTGCGCACCCGCTCCGAGCGGTCCCCCGACCCGATGAGCCCCTTGCGCTGCTGTGCACGCTGTGACTGCGCTTGCTGCTGCTGTCGCTCGTACAGCCGTGCTCGCAGCACCTTGAGTGCCTTGGCCTTGTTTTTATGCTGACTTCGCTCATCCTGTATGGCCACCACCAGCCCTGAGGGCAGGTGCGTGATGCGCACGGCACTGTTGGTTGTGTTGACGTGCTGCCCACCCGCGCCACTTGATCGATAGGTATCAATCTTGAGCTCATCGTCTTTTATCGTGACATCAACCTGTGGCAGAGGGGAAGTTGGCGATGTTGTTTGTATGCTTTCTATCACCAAAACACACCTTTCACAACACAAACCTCTTCTGCTTGTGGCAACACCGCCACGCTTGCTGCACTGGTGTGCAGGCGCCCAGAGCTCTCCGTCACGGGGACCCGCTGCACACGGTGTACCCCACTTTCATACTTTAACCGCCCATACACACGGTCCCCTGCAATAGCCGCTGAGGCAAATCGGTAGCCCCCCGATTCCCCCTCTGCTAGCTCGAGCTCCTCAAAGCGCCACCCGTTGGCAGCAGCATATCGTCGATACATGGTAAACAGGTCTGAGGCAAAGAGGCATGCCTCATCACCCCCTGTGCCTGCACGCACCTGTCGTTAATGATGGGGTGTGTGGTTGGGTGTTGGCTGAGCAATCTGGAATAAGCACACTTACCTGTTGTCACAACAATACAACCATGTATTTTCTAGTACTCATATGTGTGCGTGACAAACTGTATACACACATACCTCTAGCACCACATCACGGGTGTCTGACACATCCTTGGGCAACAGTGCTCGTAGTAGTTGCCCCTCTAGTGTAAATAGCTGCTGGCGCAAGTCTGACAACTCCTCACGTGCAAGGGATTTGACATCTGTGGGTGGATGTGTGGTGACAGTGGTGGAGGTAGTGCTTCTTGCATGTGTGTATGTGTGTGTACATGGGTGTTGTGTCGTCAGACAACACACACCATACACACCTGCCTCCTCCTGGGGGTCTTCACAGACAGCATTGGCAGATGCCATGGCAGCCTGTACATCCTTGAACGACCTCAGGGCCTCCACCACAGGTGACAGTTCTGCTGCCTCCTTGCTCAGGGATGTGAGGGATGCAACGGCTATGTCTGGGTTTTCCAGTTCCTTGGTGATGGTGGTGTGGCGGACAGTGAGGCCCTCAAGTTGCTGCAGGAGTGAGGGGGAGAGTGTGGCTTGTGGCACATGTGATCGAGGAGTGCTGGTGGTGCCATATCGACGGATGAGTGCCGTGAAATAGGGTGATAGATGAATGTGTTTGTTTTTCAGGCTGTTTGTGGATCTGTGCGTGGTGAAGAGACGTTATGAGAGCCACGATGGCATGTGTTGCTCAAGGAAATCACGCCTGTGCACACCTGTACACCACCCATCCAGCCCAAAATGGATTCAACATGTTGATACTGCATTCACTATACTGTGACAAGGTTACTATTGTTGTTTGTTATGGTTGTATATTTGTTACATAGCCACATCAAGGGCGTTTTCAGCAACGTCAAGGTCAATCCAACAGAAACACAACAATGGCAATTAACAACCAGGCCCTTTGCGCCCAACCCCCACCATTTCCATGCTCCTCAGGTCCCAGATCAAGTAGTGGTGAAAAAGCTGCCCAGCCCTCGGTCAAGCATGCTGCCCAGTCCACACCTTAGCAGGCGCGCTTTACATGGCGCGCCCTTGGCTGCCTGCTCGGGCGCTGTGATGTCGATCACAGCAGATCCCAGCTTCGCGCGTGCATTGGTGGGTGCGCGATTGCCAGCCCCCCATTGGTTGTGAGCATTATGCGGAGGTGCCGGTGATGCCATCCAGAGAGGGCAGACAGGAATTAGCCTCGTGGTAACACATCATCCTGCTCCCGCACTTGTAGCAAACCCGGATCGTGACAGTTACGAGTTGAAGCTGAAGGAGAGCTTTTTGTTGTGATGGACGAAACATCAGTGACGTGCATATACAAAAAAAAAAAGAATTTCAGGCAAAAACCTGAAAGCACGTTGTGTGCAGCGGGCGAATCAATACCCCCCGGCCTGCCCACCCAGGTTGATGCGGTCATCCTGCAGCACTTGCAGCTCTGGTGCTAGAATCTTTGTGTAGCTGTGGGTGTATGATACAATGTGTGTGGTTGGTTGCAACACCACCAAGGCTCACCCACATCTCCCCTCCCCTCCCCGCAATGCAAACCAACAACTCACCGGTCAAAATACAGCAGCTGCTTGAGGAGCAACCCAAACTCTCGTGGAAACCGTATCCCATGCACATCCGCCACCCGCACCAAGTCCAGCAACAACCTGTTGACCTGTGCGTCGTCCAGCACCACCCCTGCTGTCACCCCACCCCTCCCTGCAGACACCACCAACTCACTATCCAACTCACGAAGACCATCAAACAGCCGCTGCAAATCTGCAGAAAAGGCGTCCAAATCAACTTGCTCAGACGTGGCCCCCATCGTGAGCAATGCACGCGCCATCAAATCATAATCACCAGTCGATGTGGCAACCAGCAACGACTCCATGGCACCCCACACAGCCGGAGAAATGCGGCCCACAATGCCAAAATCGATAAACCCGACACGTCCATCTGGTAGTACAAGCAAATTGCCTGCATGTACATCGGCATGGAATGTCTCACAACCCAGCAGACTCCCAAACCAGGTGTTGAGGGCGTTGATGAGGGTGGCTTCGGGGTTGGCGCTGGTGGTGCTGCGTATGGCGTCCAGGTCTGTCAGTGCAACACCATTGAGCCGCTCCATTGTGAGGATTCTGTGCGTGTGGGGTGGGTGGGTGTATGGGGGACTGTGTTTATATTAAGGGGGGTTGCGTATACTACATGATGCTCCTGGAAAGAGCTACACACAGATACGATGTACCATGAATACAACATCCCACAACACACCCAAACACACACGTACTTGCTTGTGGAGAATTGCTTGTATATAAAAGGGCATGTGGCAACCCCTCGTAACCCTGCAGCATCTAGGTAATTGCTAAACTGCTGTACATGTGCTGCCTCTTTGGTAAAGTCAACCTGGTGATGGTGTGAGGGTGTGGGTATTGAAATCTGTATGTAGGTAGGTGTGTATCTAAGGATATGAGGGTATGAGGGTGTGGGGGTTGATGTCTACATACATGCACAACTGACAGTCATCATCATCCCAAACCACCCTCACAACAATAACCACCACCACCAGCATACCTCATCCAACATGCTTGTTCGTATGTCCCCCACAATAGCAGCCAGGGAGGTTCGTGATAACTCGGGGTTGATAAATTCCAACACACGAGCAGACAGGTATATGAAATTCAAATCAGCCACCAAGACATCCTCAACACCTGGCTTGAGAACCTTGATCACCACCTCCTGACCACTGGAACGCAACACAGCAGCGTGCACCTTGGAGGGTGGTGTGTGTGTGTCGTGTGTGTGTGTGTTTTGTTTGCAACAGGTGATAGAGTTGCTGGGTGGTGTGTTGAGGTGTGCAACATTGTGTTTGAGGTGCGACATCAACCCCCCCCCCCCCACGCCCCACACACAAACATACCTGTGCAATCGATGCAGATGCCAACGGGACAGGGTTGATAAAACTGAACACCTCATCCACACGAGCCTGCCCACCCAATTCCCCTGCTATACGCTGCTGCACTGCACTCCAGGGCACTGGCTCTGTTGCATCGAGACACTTTTGAAACTCCTCCACATACTCTGCAGGAAACAGTGTTGGAGAGGATGCAACAAACTGACCCAGCTTTATATAGGTCGCCCCCAGTCGCTCAAAGAGGCTTCGCAACAGGACGGGTGGGGTGGGTGGGGGGCGGCCTGCTGCGACGTCGTTGGCTGCTTGCTGTGCAACGCGTACGAGTGCTTGGGTGCCTGGGGTATTGGGTGGGGACAATGATACTCTTCTTGTGTGCGTTTCTCATGGGTTGCACCACCCATGGGGTGGTTTGAGGGTTGGTTTGAGTGTACGGTGGGCATACCTTGCATGGCACGGAGGACACCCCGTGGCCCTGTGGATATGGCCAAGCGACTCACTTCCTGCAGGAGCTCATTGAGTTGTTCCACACGAGCAGCAACTTGGTCGGGTGCTGTTGGGTGTGGGTGTGTATGTGAGAGGGGCGTGGTGAGATGGGCAGGTGAGTTGGTCAGGTACATATCGTGTACTTTGATACAAGCAGAAAACATCCAGCAACATGCAGCAACATACTTTGTGATGATGATGATGGGCGACTTGTTGTGGTGGAAGATGTGCTGTACGACTGGCATACTGTTCGATGCTGATGGTGCACATGCTGGGTAGTACATCTCGGCCACTGCAATGGCCCTACACGATCTGGCAACACACTGCGGTTCATCATCATGCGACTTGCGGTTGTGACCTGTGTGATTTTCTGCTGATGTTTGTTTTGGTGTGTTGCATAAAACCACGGTTTTCTAGTTGATCATCAAGCCACAAGCCCCACGGCACGCCACAACAAAACATCTATGCGAATACTATGTGAATACGTTTGTCTTGCGTGATGCCATCACCACAGCAGTCAACACACGGTCAATCACAACACCACCTCTAGTCACGTCCTCCTCCCACAATGCTCAACGCCAAAAAGCTATTGTCAACTCCAATCCACCCACGGCTTATCAAATGTTTAGCCCTCGGCCAGCTCTTGTCCATCTGCATTGCTGCCACCGGTGTCTTTTCTGAGTTTCTTGCACGTGAGGTGCATGTGTGTCAGTGCATTGTGTGCAGCAATGAGAGTGAAACCCCCCATCACCCATGTACAACGATCATGTATCCAACATACATCACAATGTGTACATCCGGTCACCACCATGTCTCCCCCATCCCCACCTCCACATTACACATCACAGGGTGTCAACACACCAACAGCACAATCAGCCCTCAATTATGCCCTTCTTGCCCTTGCATATGGTAGCTACTTGTTCTGGCGGCGGCGTTGGTCTCTACACAGCCAGCCGTCTGTGCGATATGTCGCACTGCACTCAGATGAGGTGGAAGATGGGACAATGACACATGACAATGTGCACGACGATGACAACGATGATGCTCATGCACAAAACACCAGTGCTGCAATACAGCAACAACAAGAGGAGCAATCCTCCTACCCACTTGCACTCCCCCCCCACCGGCCCCCCATCCTCACGCAACCCATCTTCATCTACGCCCTCCTCGCCCTCCTCGATGTGGAAGGCAACTGCTTGCTTGTCCTTGCCTACCAATACACCTCCCTCACCTCTGTGACACTCCTCGACTGCTTCACCATACCAGCAGTGATGGTGCTGTCCATACTGGTGCTCAAGACTCGCTACAGCTGGGGGCACGTGGGTGGCGCGGTGCTGTGTGTGGCAGGCATCACGTTGTTGGTGGTGACAGATCCTGCAGCGGGGGCAGCGGGGTACACTGCACCCATCATGGGGGATGTGTTGGTGTTGCTGGGGGCGTGTTTGTATGCGGTAGGGAATGTTGCACAGGAAAAGCTACTTGGTATGGGTGGGGAGATGTTATGGCTGGGGATGGTGTGTTGCATACAACAAGTACCCAACCATTTGATTATCGACAAACACACGATACAAACTTTTTATACACATACAGTGTCCGATACAGCACCTTATGAGCTCCTCGCAATGCTGGGCACCTGTGGATTGTTCATAAGCAGTGTGCAAGTGCTGGTGTTTGAGTTGGGGCACCTGATGCAAGTGCCGTGGTCAGCCCATGTGTTGGTGCTGTATGCAGGCTTTGCAGCAGCCATGTTTGTGTTCTACTCATGTGTGCCACTCATGCTCATGGTAGGTGTTTTGGAGGTGCATTTGGAGGTGTTTTGGTGGTGCATGTGGAGGTGCATGGGCCAGATGTTTGAGCTGTACTTGTACAGATGAACTTGGGTGGTGGACAACACATCCTACTATGCACACACACACGCCACATTCACATCCACACACACAAATCCACACACACACACACAAATCCACACACAGTGGAATGGGGCTGCCTTTCTAAACTTGTCATTGCTCTCAGCAGATGTGTGGGCGGTGGTGGCCAGGTGTATATTTTTTGATGGGTTTCCCTCACTCGTTGCGGTGCTGTGCTTCACTACAGCGTCATTGGTGACTGCAGCGGGCATTTTGTTGTTCAGCGTAGCAGGGCTGCTTGCCGAGGAGGAGGAGGTGTGAGGGATGGAAGACGCACGGGTCCTAGCGGGAAGGTGCTCAAGGTTCTGTTTGTTTATTATTTTTCTAGCGTATTCTTGCCTCGCCACAACGTATTTGACACAGCAATATACCCGCAATATATACCCTGGAAACAAAATACCCCATACATACTGCATACACACAACGTCTATAGCCACGCTGATCGCTACGTTCTAAATCTCAACCTAGTTGCACTTGGCCACATCTCGGCACGGCCCCAATGTCCACGACAACACAGCGTAGTAGTTTGTCGTCATCACGACATCGACAAACAGTTGTAGCAGCAGCAACAGCAACAGGAACAACCCATGCACATGCACATGCACCTGCAGGCCAACTCCATAGCCCGTTTGCAACCCCACCCCCCAAACAATCGAGCCTCTCCCGCACAAAAAGCAAGCAAGCACGTGCAGCACGAAGCAGGCTTGCCCGAAAACGCAGTTCGCGACTCGGCACCACAAAGCGTATGTCCTCCCTCCGGCGCTCGTTTTCCCGCACCTTGAAAGCCTTTAGCAGCACCGCAGAAAACACCATGCCACTGACACGCCGTGGTTCCAGCGACGCAATGGACACGGTCCCCTCCTTGGGTGGGCGCCGCACCTCACTGGGTGACCGGTTACACAGCACCAACCCACTTGTGGCTGCCCCTTCCCTGCGCCCCACCAAACTCAACCGGCGGGGTATGCTGGCACTGCATTTCCAGTCGTTTGTTGCCAACCGTGGTGATCCAATGGCAGCACTCAACCCAGTGTCTGGTGTGGCAAGCAGTGCAGCGCGCAATGCAGCAGAAGCAGTGACCACGAGCATGGATGTGGTGGAGGCGTTTCAAGACAAGGCACCCCTCAAGCAGCTCACTGGAAAGGAAATTGCTGCACATATGGCACGTGGGGAATCCATGATGCCGTTTACACCCTTTGGGTAGGCAGTTTTTCTTTTGACTGGTGTGATTTCGTATGAGGGACCTTGACAGTGTGTGATTACTGAATTTTTGTGCGTATATTGTGTACGCGTGTGTGTATACATGTGTGTACATGCATCGGTGTGTTACGCACCTCGATGTTTTTGCTATTGACTGTGATTTTTGTGACTTGATGTGTACTATATTACACTATTATTGTTACAATAAACAATACACTAGTTACCTTAACTTAGTGTTGTAACAGAGTATAGTTCTTCTGGACAATACAATCCTCCAGTGCCATGCCGCCAACAACGGCCCTGCTGAACACAGCCTCATCCACAAAGTATCGCCCTCGATGCGCAGTATACACACAGCCTCGTGTGCGTTTGCTGCGCCCGGTTTGTGCAGTACAAGACACAACAACACCGGTCAATTCTGATGCAATCCCTGCACCAAAAGCAGCCATGCTGTCGCTTGGATGTGCTAAAAACACGGTCGACGGTACATGTTGTGTGTGGTGTGGGTAACACGATGTTGTTTGGTTGTTTGCACTCGATGGGGTGCCATCACATGCGGTGTGTTTCCCGTACATACACACAGGGGAGGTGATGCTGGGTGATCTGTACCGCAGTGGCTTTGACATCACAGACAATGCAGAGGATGCAGATGTGATTGTTGTCAACACATGTGGGTTTATTGAAGACGCCAAGTCTGAATCACTCGACGTATGGGTGCTTTTTTTCTGGTGCCCCCATTGGTGTGCTGCATGCATCCCTGCTGCATGCACCCCTCACACACCTGCACCATACACCATATACCTTCCATGCATACATTCAGCACCAGCATCATATACACATGGCCTCCATACCCCATAAAAACACACCCAAACCATAAAAACACAGACAATTATGGCAGCAGCACAACTCAAGGCAGATGCTGCAGGTAAAAAACTTGTTGTCACTGGGTGCCTTGCCCAGCGGTATGGCACCGAACTCGCAGGTAGGTGTGTTTCTTATATGTGTGTTTTTGTGGGTTGTGTGTGGGGGGGGTGTGGTGTGTGGGCAGGTGGGCAGGTGAGCAGGTAGTATCCATACGTATCACACAGTGCAGATGTGTGACAACTGTTTCTCCATCCCCCAACAACCTGTTGACAACCACCAAACTAGTGTCATGGTGTGTCAATAGCACCACTATACACACCACCAGTTCCTCCTCCACAAACACCCACCCCCATCATCTCAACCCCACACCCTCCACACACCCAGCGGAACTGCCAGAAGTAGACATGGTGATGGGCTTTGAACACTATCACTCACTACCAGCCACGTTGCGAGGGGTGATGGGTATGGAACAACAGGTGGACCCCAACACCTACCAGCAACGGGCCCGCGTTCAGGTGGGGGAGGCTACTGTTGGGTTTCGGGCAGAGTGGGACAGACACAGGTTGACACCGGAGCATTATGCGTACCTGCGGGTGGCAGAGGGGTGTAACCATGCATGCACGTTTTGTGCGATACCTGGATTTCGGTATGGGTCGTGAGAGTGGCGGCGGTGGTGGGAGTAGGCGTGTTGTGTGTGATGGGAGGAGGCGTGTAGGGTTTTCAAGTCAAACATACTCTTCCCAGCACGTTTTGCTGCATAGGCTGTGCCAACTTTTGTTCTTTCTTCTTCAGTGCAATGTTGTCATACTCCATATTGTGTGTGTTTTTGTGGTATTTCATCTTTTTACATCTGGTTTTCACCAACCACATCATGTGGCATCACCGCTTTTCACATACGCATGCACACACATACACACATACACATGCACACACATACGCACATACACATGCATACACATACACACATATACAAACACGAAAGCACATCCCTGCTCCCCCCTCCATTACTCATCATCCTCATCCTCCCCCACGGTCCACACATTATTATCTGTCACCACCACCATTGCACTCTCCCCTGCTGCGGGCGATGCAGCATAGTTGTCATGCATAAACACACTATCCACAACATGCTCACTCTTGGCTATCAAATTGTATTGGGTGCATGTGGTGAGGCCACCATATGACCGTACACTGGGCTTTGTGAGCTTGACTTGCCTATGTGTGGATATGGTGGTATGTGGGTGAGTATGGGTGGGGATGGAAGGGGGTGGGTGTTGGTATATGGAGTATGTGGATGAGAGAGACGTGTGTGGGCAGAGGTGTGTGGGGAGAGGTGAGTGTATGCATTGGGTGTATACGTTGACAAATGTAATACACACTATACACACACTCACACTACAACACACCCATCACCACCACCACCATCACCCACACCCTCGTCATCATCACCACAACCCTTATCATACCGGAAATTCCACAGGACTGTGTATTTGCCACATGATGCCACAACCCACCGCTCCTCACGTCCCTCCTCAGTTATCCAGGTAAACTTGCCCTTCTCCAATGGTGCATGAGACTGTGTGGGTGTGGGTGTGTACACATGTGTGGGTGTGGGTGTTTGTACACATGTATGTATATATTCCAAGTATATGCACTGTGCATGTGTGTTTCGTCCTATCCACCAACCATCCATCACATTGTGTACCATGCACACTCACACACGTACAACACCCCCCCTCCACAACACACAGTATCGGCCCTTCCCCCCCAAAAACACCACATACCACAAGCCCCACATCCTCTGTCTTCAACCTCAACAACCGAGGGGCAGGCGCATTCGTGCCCATCCTAGACTTGAACCCATTTGTCTTTGCCCCCGACTTGGGGTCTGAAAACGTCGTTTTGACCACCATGAGATAATTCCGGGTTGTGGCCACCACCCATTGACCATCATAGGTGACGTCTACAGAGGTGATAGGGGCTCCCAGACCAGGGATTGAGGTGTTGGCACGTGTGAGAGACTTGTCACTGTATAAGCGTATGGTACCGTTGTCGGAACCTACGACGACGTACCCGTTGCCTGGGAGAAAGGGGAGGGGATGTGTGGGGATGGGGGTGGGAATGGTGATGGCGATGACAGGTGTGTGGTGAGGATGGGTGCTGTGTCATGTATGCTTGTACGTGTTGTATGTGTTTGTACGTGTTGTATGTGTTGTGCATATCGCCATCATACCCACAACACCCAACACACTCACACCCAAGATACACACACACACACAACACACACACGCACCAGATGTTGCCATGCATGAAAAATTGGTATTGCGTGCATAATCCTTCCCCCCCATGTAGTCCACCACGGGCGATGCAAGCTGTTGCACCATCCCCCCTGGTGTGCGCATATCCCACTTGCACAGCCGGTTGCGATCAAGACCCAGAAAGGTGTCACGCTGGTCGAGTTGTGCCCCCTTGGTGTCATTGGCAATTTCCAACATTGGTACGTCCACCCCATCCTTTTGAAACGTCCATTCATTGATGACCTGGGTGTGTAGGGTGCATGTGGAATGTTGTTTTTGTGGGAGATGTTGTGGGAGTGGTGTTGGAAGTGGAAATGGTGGTGTTGAATATGTGTTAAGTACGTGTGGGGTACGTGATGTTGTTTGAGTGTATGATGTTGGTATGTCTGTATGCAGGGGGTTGCTGTAGTACTACATGTATGCTAACATGTATACATGTAGTAGTGTACCCCCACCAACACAAACACACCTTGCCCGTCTCTATATCTGTCTGAAACACAGCCTCCTTGCGAGTCGGAGTGAGCATGTTCATCTGCCTCTCCCCCTTGGCAAGCAACACCCGGGAGGGGGTCAGCACCCCCCCCCCCCCTTTTGTGGGCGTGATTGCAAACGATGTCCCAGTGTCCTGTACGCCCCCTCGCACGTTGCGCATAACACCGATGGCCCCCTCTCGTATGAGGTAGCTGTTGCTGCCAGCACCCATGCGGACATTATGGATTTTGGCGGTGTGGATGGGGGTCCCCTTGTCCTTGAATTCACCGGGGGCCCTGGTATCCTGGTGGTGTAGGGGGGGAGAAAGGAGAGGGGGGGTGGTATGGAGGGGAATGGTGGTGGTGGAGGGATTGATGTACATATATTGTGCATGGGATACACGCACACACACGCACATGTTCATGAACACACACACACACACATTCATGAACACACACACACACATTCATGAACACACACACCAACCACCACTACACATACTGTTTCATCCACGTCTTCCATCCATTGTTGTGCTGACACTGTTGTTTCAGGGCCAAACATGGGTGCAGTATCTTTACCCAACACCTGTGTGTGAATAGTAGTGTGTATACGTGTGTGTTTGTCGTGTGTTGTACACACATGTGTTGTGTCTTCATTTATTACATATACATGTCTCCACACAGTGGGCCCACCCAAAACATCATACCTTTTCCACGTTGGCATCATCGTGTTGCATCTTGAATGTGTTTTCAAACAAGCAGTCTTGATATTTGGCATAGAAATTTTGATACGACATGTTGGTGGGAAACTTCATGGCCCATATTTTGTTGTCTGCAATGAATGTGCATCGGCGATCTGCCTCTTGAAATTCAAAGGCATCGCTGAGTTCACTGTCTACGCCTGCTGCATCAATTTCGATGCACCAGTGTGCTGGTTGGCCCTCGTTGTCCTCGTGTTGGTCATAAAACGTGGGACGGGCTGTTTCTGAAACTAGCTCCCACTGCCCTGCTGTTGTGCCCCTGATGTACTCGTAGAGTTTGATACCTTCGTTCTGTTGTTTATTGTTGTTGTGGGTATGATGGTGATCAACAAAGGATGGATTCTATGTATGCTTTTTCCTACCGGTTTTTCGGGGCTCACTGGTGCCTCTGCTATTGCATCTGGCTTGCTGTCTGCATTCCCCATGGCGTTGTGCCGGGGTTGTTGATGTGGTGGTAGTCGATGTTGATGTGTTGTAGTCTAGGATTTGTGCTCTAGTCTGGGTATACTCTGTATCGTCAATCACGTATCACGATTGTTGTGTACACAAAAAATTCATACCATTCATAAAAAACAACAGGGGAAAATTCAGGAGCAAGCCATGGCAGTCGGTCTTGGACGAAGCAGCACACCTCGTTGCCTCTGGTGTCGTGGAGCTCAACTTGATTGCCGAGGACACCAACCAGTATGGCATGGACCGCCGAGACGGCAAGCACCTGGCCCAGCTGCTCCGCGAACTGGCCAAGCTGGAGGGCCTGCGCTGGATCCGCCTGCTGTACTGCTATCCCTCGTATTTTTCCGATGAGCTCATCGACGAAATAGCAATCAACCCCAAGGTGTGCAAGTACATCGACATGCCACTGCAACACATCAGCAACTTGACGCTGCTGTCGATGAACCGCCCTCCGCGGGACCACACCGAGCGATTGCTGCATACCCTGCGAGCACGGATACCCAATGTAGCACTGCGTACAACCTTCATCTCTGGGTTTCCGGGTGAGACAGAAGCACAACACCGGGAACTGGTGGATTTTTGCCGCGATTTCCAGTTTGCTCGCATGGGATGTTTTGTATACAGCGAGGAGGATGGGACCCCTGCAGCAACACTGCCCGACCAAGTTGACCCAGACACACGGCAGGCTCGGCGTGACGAGCTTGTGTCGCTGCAGCAGGAGGTTGGTGCGGCGTGGGCGGCGTCCATGGTGGGGCAGGAGGTGGATGTGCTGGTGGATGGGGTGGGGGAGGATGGGATGTTTGTGGGGAGAACGCAATGGGATGCACCCGATATTGATTCGATTGTGCTGCTGAGCGAGGGAGAGGAGGGGACGGAGCCATTGCAGGTGGGGCAGATGCGGCGATGTGTTGTTGACAGTGCTGTGACCTTTGACCTCGAGGCACACCCGGTTGATTGATGATAGTGTGTGTGTTTTTTAAGGGGGGGAGGGAAACGGGGACGGCGTGTTGCTTTTCGAGGGTAACATTGTATGTACATGCACATTTACACAAGGAAGAAAACTCTGCACAAAACGCGATGACTTCTGTACAACGTGCCTAGGCACCGAAACCGTACAAGGTGCGGCCCTGTCGCTTGAGGGCATACACGACATCCATGGCAGTCACAGTCTTGCGGCGTGCGTGCTCAGTGTAGGTCACTGCATCGCGGATGACATTCTCCAGAAACACCTTGAGCACACCACGAGTTTCCTGGTGGTGATGGGGGGAAGGTGGGTGTGGGGTGGGGGCCTGTTGTGTGTTGTTGTTGTGTGCTAGTGTGTTAGTGCGTGTCACCCCCATGCCCCATCACTGATCAACATTACAGCAACAGCTCACGGGCACGAAACCACCACAGCATTCCATGCATTCCATGTCGAAAACAATCCTACCTCGTAAATCAAGCCACTGATGCGCTTGACACCACCACGACGAGCCAGACGACGGATGGCTGGCTTGGTGATGCCTTGGATGTTGTCACGCAACACCTTCCTGTGGCGTTTTGCACCACCCTTGCCCAATCCTTTACCACCTTTACCACGTCCAGACATTGTGATGGGTGGTTGTGGGTGACTGTTGATGATTACAAAAATGTACAAAATAGCCTAACAGAGTTGGAAAAAACAAAAAACAAAGCCTAGAAAAACAGCACGGGAGGGGAAAACCACCACCATCACCTTTTCTTCGTCTTGAGCCTGACCACCATGCGCCCCACTGCGTTCGCAACGCGATCCGCACAGCGCAGGTTGATCAAGCACTCACCATGCGTGCCATCGGCATCATACAACACCTGCACACCCTTGTTCAGCGACTCCACCACCAGCTCTGAAGGCACCAGATCATCTGCACCTGCCAACGCCACAATGCTCCCCCGGGGCACCTCCTGCGGCCACAGAATCAGCTCATACCACAAAAATTTGCGACAAAATGTCTCGGCAACTGCAAGCTCCCGTGCAAGGATGACACTGCGTGCGTATACGACCAAGGTGCGCCATGATCGCAGCGCCGATCGCCATCCTGGTACGTGGTAGACAAAATTGTGGAGCAGTGCAGGCCACACGGGGAGCAGGGATACAGGTTCGAGCAGCACGAGGCCTGCCAGGATGTGGGGGTAGGTTCGCTGTATACGGGTGGCCACCAAGGTTCCGTACGAATGGGCTACGAGGACCGCAGGGGGCAGGTTGTGGGTGCGCAGGATGCTGGCGGTTGCGTGGGCGACCGTGTCATAGTCGGTGGTGGTGGATGTAAAGCGCATAGACACACTGCGTACATCGAGCAGCACCATGGGTTGGTCGGCGCACTTGTTTTGGATTTTCTGTGTGGTGTGTTTTTTGGGGGTGTTGTTTTTTTTCTCCCCTACGCTTGCCATCAAGAGCATGCATGGTCGTATGCACAAAAGTACAATAACAGTAGTCTCATACACAACCCACCTTGATCAATGGCAAACATAACAAAATACCCATGACACCATGCAAAAATACAATTGGCTGCTGTGCTGCACGTCGATGCACCACAGTGTGCTGTGGTTGCCTGTGGTTACACAGTGAGACGATGATGGGGTACACATGCTCACACCACATGCTACTTGTGCACCACATGCATACGTGCACGCATCTTCTCATCATCATCCTCCACATATCATCGCCCTCCACCACACACACACACACCCAACACACACACCTCTGCATGCTCTCCAAATCCATCAAACTGCTAAACGAGTCATGCAACCGATGCAGCTGATGTCGGGATGCATGCATGATGCGTCCACCCAGCCATCCATCTGCCCCCGCACGTGCCGACCCACACTGGGGGTCATACAACCAGTATGTCACGCCTGTTCTGGGATCACGTGCTGCTGCAAAGCCCATACACCATAATACGAGGTTGGTCAAGTAACCAGCAATCTCCATGGCGGCATAGATACACAGTGGTATGTGGATGGTTGGGAGTGGCTCCCACAAGTGGGCCATGAATTTGATTGATGGGTTGTATCCTGAGAGTGTTGAGGGGACAATTGTATGGTGGATGCTGTGGTGTTCGGATCATGGATCAACATCAACTACGCAGCACATGTGTTGTTGTTGTGTCATGCGTGCTTGCATTTGGCAACACATCCTTAACAACAACAACATACCTGGCAGAAAGGGGTGTCCAATGCGTTGCTCAATGGCGTCGATCACATCATCCACTTGCTGCTGGACGGCATCAGACAGGCATCCATATTCTTCCATTGCAAATATATAACTATAATATCCACGCACATTATCACGATGAATGTCACATAGTGGTGCATTGAAAAACCAACCACGCACGAGCTGGTCCAGTGGGATGTGTGGTAGGGAAAGTAAGTGTTGTTGGTACCATGCTGCAAGGTTGGGTGGGAGGGTGTCTGGACGGGTGCGGGGGGGGTGCCGCTGGTGTATCCTGTTATTGGGGAAAGTTAAATACCATGATGATACCATGATACTATCTCATATTTCATGCTCCCCCACCACAAAACATACCGCCGGCGCTGCACAAAGTAGAATGCGAGCTCCAGCACGACATAACAACACCCCAGCACTACATAGACCCATGGAAGATCCCTGCACACTGGCAAGATACCCACGAGGCTGGGCAGCACACGGACGATTGCCAGTGCACATAGGCACGCACCCACTGTGCGGCTGGAAGGCAGGGGGATGACATGCCCATGGAAGGAGAGCTGCAGATGTGCTGTGAGATCGTTGACGGCCGAAAGCACATCGGCAAGACCTTGTTGAGAATGTGCTGCTGCCATGGACTTGGCGGCAGTGGTGGTGGGTGGTAAATGATGATTACTACATACAATGGTCTGTGTTGCGGTCGGGCGTGTGAACGAGTGTGTACGATGTAGTTCTAGACTAGTTGCATTGTGAGATGTGAAATGACATGTGCAATTGTTTTACACGTGAAAATTAGCTGCACAGCAGCAACGGATCACAAGCAGGTGTTGATCACAGTGCAGCTCAGCTAAATGGATACCGCAGATCAGACGCATACACAAGGATCCACGACGCAACACAACACAACACAACACCAAGAAACACTACCATCAGAAAGAAATCTCAGTGCAGGCGATGCCATTGACCTCTACTTTCAGTGTGCCAGTATGTAGGGGCAGTTTTTCAATAGAAATGCCAAGTGCTGCAAGATAGAAACACACTTTCAACCCACCACCACCACCACAACCACTTCAGATTCGGTAAATCAATGGTACGCCCTGTACAAGTATGGCCACCTAGAAGACTGCAGTCCCTACTGGCAGGACTTTAAGCATGCCCTGTCTCGCAAGACACGCATCCGAATCGACCCTGCACCGTCCCAGCCAAGTCGGTGGGCCCGGCGGACTGCTGAGGAGGCAGAAGATGTGTGGAGAAGGGAATATGGGCGAGGGTAAAAAAAGGGGAATGTACAATGTGTTTCATTTTTTTGATACTGTCCATTCATGGGTACTGTGAATTGAAATAATGTAAGGTCGTTACCAAGGTGTACATATCAAAACACACAGGCAACACAGAAAAAACACAAGCGCACGCTCTCAACACGCAAATGCGCAATGCATTTGCATGAAAAGAGTTGATGCTACACACAAAAACACACAAATGTGCTGCTGGGTGAAACAAAAAGGCCCTGGCATATACCAGAAAAGCACACATGAAAAAACACACACGAACACACACACACACACACACACGTGTCTACATTCCCCCCTTGTGCGTTGTCAGACTGATGTCACACGCTCTAAAGCAAATAATGCGCCACGTCATCATCATCATCATCGTCATCATTATAGCTATTGGTGTTGTCTTCGCTGGGGTGTCTTCTCTGTCTTTGTTTTCCATCATCATCAGCACATCTGTCATCAACACAACATCCATCATCAGCACCACATACGTCATCAACTTGATGTGTGACACATACCAACAATGTACTATCACAACACTCTGACACTGCTCTTGCTGTTGTTGTAGCTGCTGGGCACCCCCTCTCACATCTGCATGCACTCACATGCATAATCACACACACATGCATAATCACACACACATGCATAATCACACACACATGCATAATCACACAACTTCATGCACACTCTTGACAGAGATCACACACACAACCTCTGCCACACACCGTGCCGTTGAGAAACACACAGGGAATGCAGCACCGGGGTGTTGGTTGGTGCATTGGTTGTGCATTGATAGTGTATGTCAGTGCATTGATGGTGCATTGGTTGTGCATTGTTGGTGCAGTAGTGCCGCATGTTAGTGCATTGGCTCAAGTTCTATAAGCCCAGGAATCACATATGAAAACGCAACACGACGCTCATTCAGGTAGCGCTCAACAGCAGCAGGCAGGCGGGCAGGGGTGCGTGCCCCCTTGGTGTGACTGCCTGTACCCACGCATATTTGGGTCGCAGTGGCGTGCTGCTTGTGGTGGGGGTTACTTAGCTCACGATCCAACACATCCAGTGCCTCCTGGGTGTGTTTTGTGGTGTGTGTATAGAGTGTGTGTGTATAAAGCAAGTGTGTGTATAGAGAGCGTGTGTATATAGTGTGTGTACATAGTGTGTGTGTGTGTTTGTTATGTGCTCGTTTTCTTATATGCCTAGATATATGTCCAGCACACACCACACCATACCATTTACCCACCCCCCACAGACACACACACACACATCATCCAATCCCTCCCCCCCCCCCCCTCACCTTGACATGTAGCCCATGCAGGTCAATAAACCCCTGTGGGTTGTTGGCATTCCTACTACGCAATATGTTGGCTGATGCTGCTGCATGTGCTGCCTTCATCTCCTCGTTATATGCACGGCCTGTTGTTGGGGTTGTGGTGGTGGTGGTGTGTAAGGATGGTGGGGTTGTGGTGGTGGTGGTGACGGTACATTACATACACAACAGACCGCTGCAGCACATGATCCTGTGCAACATACCAACACATACACAACACCACCCTACACAACACTCCACACACCCCCAACCCCCATTCACATACCACGTGCACCCAACTCCTTTGCAAGCGCCTTGTTCCCCACCAAATACGCTTGCGTCGCTTGCATAAAACACATATTACGCAGCCGTGCCAAATCCCGAGCGCTCCCCCTCGCCTCCTGATATTGCTTGGTCACTGCTGACCCAGTTACCACACGTGGTGCTGCTTGCGTGGGTGTACGAGGCGCAATAACAGGCGCTGCCGGCATGATGACCGGTGACGATTGAACAGACACTGGGGTCGTGCTGGGTTGCTGTGCTGCAGCAGCTGCATCTTTGGCCTTGCGGGCAATCTCCGCAAAGGAGATACCAGTACGTGGTGTAGTTGCTGTTGCAGTGGTGGTGGGGGTGCTGCTTGTGTGGCTATTGGTGTGACCATTGGTGTGGCTATTGGTGTGGCTATTGCGGCCCCATGCACTGGGGCGAGGGGGTGTTTCTGGTGGTGCATCATCGTGGGTGACGACACAGAGGGAGAGGGTGATTGTGCCGTCTGCCTGACATTGTATTCCCACTGCTACTGGCCCATGAGTGCCACATGGGTGGTTGTCCTGTGTGGGGTGATGAAAAAGGGGGGAGGGTGAAGAACACTCCCACACACAAGCACACATGTGAAAATCCCACACTTGATGAAAAGAGAGGGAAGAGTATTTTATTTATTATTTATTTTATTTTATTTATTTTCCCATACCAGTTGCAAATCCTTCACAGAGCCATCAGGTGTGGACACTGAGGGGGGGGTGATAGAATCCGACGAAGACATGCTTGCTCGTGATGTCTTGATGAGCGCAGTGGTGGTGGTGGCGGTGGTGGTGGTGGTGAAATCATGGGGGGTCCCACCAGGGCCCCCGGCAAGTGATGGGAAGTCAGATTCAGAGGAGAGGTTGAGGTTGGGGGCACGCTGTGTTTGTGTGTGGGTGTTGGGGTGTTGGGGGTTGGTGTATTGCGTGTCTGACGTGGTGTGTGTGATGTTTTTGTGCATGTGATGTTTTTGTGTACGTGATGCTGTTGTGTGGGTGACACTCCATCGGCATCCCCCTGTATGTGCCCACCATATATACATACCCACAACACATGCTGTACGCACACAAAACACACCGTAGACAAACACACAGCACCACACATAGGTACCTTGGCACGCACAGTGCGGCTACGAGTGGTTGCGGTGGTGGTGGTCTTTACTCGAGAGGAAGGGGTTGGGTTTTCTAATGACACAAGCATGTCACTAGTGGACACCACATCATACCCCTGTCGTGAATGTGAGTGTTGTAGGTTTGTTGTGCATGTGGTTGTGTGCATGAGAGATGATGCATGTCTTGTGTGCATGCGGCTACATGTGTACGTACACATGGCAGCACCACACCACAATGCACAACAACAATCCATGCCCCCCCACCCCCCCCCCAAAACACCCACACTACCTGTTCTGCAAAGGTTGCAAACAACTGCTCTGTGGAATACAAGGGAAATGCATCAGCAAGCATTGCAAGGGCAGCATCTACGTATGCCTGGTCAACAGTCAACGTTCCAGCCTCCCCCTCTCCTCCCGGGGTGGCACGATCATCCCATGCAGTGTACTCTGCAAGCCCTGCAACATAGGGATCATATGGCCCTGTGTACAGGTAACGGCCCTGGTCGTCATAATACGCGACCAGCTGCACGCCCGTGCTCGTGGTGGAGAGCAGCGTGGCGGTGAGCGGCTGCGGTGAGCGAGGGGCTGGGGGGGGAGAAAATGAGGGGACAAACTCCTTGGCGTGCGCGTTGAGATCGGCACGGGGTGTGGTGCTGGTCATGGTGTCTGTGCGTGCGGGGGGATGACCATCAAGACGGTTGGCGCCGCATGTGATGGAAATGCACAAGCCACACGCCACAACACGTCCTAATACGCTGCATCGTGATATATACAAGCAATATGCATACAAGCAACATGAATACGATGCATGTACAACGTTATGGACGCACCAGCGGCGGCTATGTAAGATGCTCGGCAATGTGTTCGCCGTCAAAGCGCCTATGCTGCAGCGTGTGCTGCAGGGGTACGCTTGATTGCGAATTGGTGATTAAGAGGACAGGGTCCACTTGGTGTGCTGCTTTTGACAACACACACGACTATGTTGCTGCGATGCAGCACGCCAATAACACAAGGGCTGTGCAAATGGGTACAAAGCTGCTTGGGAACTATTGTGAATGTACTGCGTGTATGGATGGTTCAGCGGCAAGGGGGGCAGGTACTCGCACACTTGGCTGCACACTCGATGAGGGATGGACAAGCTTGCTGCGTGTTTGTGTGCGTAGGCAACCTTGAGACGCACTGCGTTGTTGCGTGACTGCGTACAAGTGTGGTGCTATTGTTTTTCGTACATCCTTACACGATTGCAAAAAAACAACCTATCACCACTTGACCACATCTAAAACCACCGTCTCTCATCGTGGTGGCTTGCTTTGTGCTAACAACTGCCACAAGTCTGCCGCGCTACCCCCCTGTTGCTGCTGCTGCTGCTGCTGCTGTGCAAGCAAGTCCACCAGTGTGCGTTGGGGCTGCTGTGGGATGCCTGGTTGTGCAAGACCCTGGGTGTTCCACTGGGGCTGGGGCATCTGCTGGGGGGGTGGCTGGGGTGCCTGTGGTGGTAGGGGGGACATGTAATGTGAAAAATGAATGATATGTGTGTTTGATTGTGATTGTGTGGTATGTGTGTGTGATATGTGCAGTGAGGTACAAGGACATACAGCATACACCCATACAGCAGACCTGTGCGGGTGCCGACCATATGTTGGATGCATACAACGCAGTAGGCGCCCCCCCCCCCGCTGCAGGTGGTCGTTGCAATTGCTGCAGCAGTGCTTGCTGTTGTTGTTGCTGCTGTTGTTGTTGTCGGAGTTGTGCTGTGAGCAGGGCCGCATCGATATCACGTTGTGGGGGACGGGCTGCTGCTGCTTGGTGGAGCTGTTGTAGAAGTGTCATGCCTAGTTGTTGTTGCTGCTGCTGCTGCTGCTGTTGTTGTTGTTGTGCAGCAACTGCTCGGAGCTGTGTTTTGGGGTGTGTTTGGGGGTGGGGTGTTGTCATTGTAGTGTTGTTATGTTGTGTTTGGTACATGGTGGGGATGTTTTGCCAGATGTGTGTCATGTGTGTGTGTCATGTGTATGTGTCATGTGTATGTGTCATGTGTATGTGTCATGTGTATGTGTCATGCGTGTATGTCCTCATGGTATTGGGTCACACCATCACACCACCACCACCACACGTACCTGTTGTTCACGTTGTGCAGCCAGTTGTAGCTGCTGTTGTGCTTGCAGTTGCTGTAAGAGCTGTGCGGCGGCAGTGTTTGTTTGCGGTTGTTGTTGTTGTTGTTGTTGCTGCTGCTGCTGCTGCTGTTGGCGTTGTAATTGCAGTTGTTGTAATAGCTGGTTGCCTGTAGTGTTGTTGTTGTGAAAGGAGTGGAGAAGATGCATGTTTGTGTAAAAAGTAAAACACACAAAAAAAAAAACATGATGTACGTAGGTGGGTGTACGTAGGTGGGTGTGTCGTTGAGTAGTACAACCCCCCCACCCCCCCACCCCCCCACATACATCATGACAAACAACTACCCCCCCACACACCACCACCACACCATCATACCTAAATCTGCTTGTTGTTGCTGCTGTAGACGTTGCTGCTGTTCCTGTTGCTGCCTACGAAGTGCATCTAGGAGCGCACTACCAGCATTGCCAACAGCTTGAGGTCGCATCCCCTGCATGGCTGCTGCTCGTGCTGCTTGTGCTTGTTGATGTGCTTGTTGTTGTTGTTGTTGTTGTAAAAGGGGATTGGCAGCACCTTGTTGCTGTTGCAGTGCCTGTGTGTGAGTATACACAGTATGTGGAATAATATACACATGTGAACACATATACATGTGAACACATATACATGTGAAAACATATACACACCAGTTTTTTATGTAGAAATGTGTGTGATAACAAATGTGTGTGATAACAAGCAACTCTCAGCAGCACCCGTACAATACCATTACATCACCACCACCTGACATACACACCACAACCACCTGACATACACACCACACACACCTGGAGTATATTTTGCCCTGCCTGTTGTTGCTGCTGCTGCAACCGCTGCACAAGCAACGCCTGCTGCTGCTGCTGCTGTTGCTGCTGCTGTTGGCGTTGTTGTTGCGCCTGCAGTTGCATGATGTAGTTGGTCAAGTTATCCTGCTGCTGTTGTTGACCTTGTTGACCACCTTGTTGACCAGGGATTTGACCTTGACCACCCATGAGCAAGGCAGCATTAGGGTCTTGACCAGCAAGCAATGCCGCAGCCTGCTGCTGCTGCTGTTGCGCTGCGAGTGCCTGCTGTGTTCCAGCATCCATGCTCATCGCAGTACTCGCTGTATTGATACCACCAGCAGCAACAACACCAGCAGCAGTAGGCACACCAGGTGTGCCCCCCAGCACACCCCCTGGCACACCACCAGCGGGGAGTACGCCCCCCCCCCCCCCCGCTGTTTGTTGTTGTTGTTTGAGGGACGCTGCGAGTGTTTCAGCATCAACCAACGCATCATCTGTGAGCTTGGGTGTGTTGTCAGGTTTGTTTGCAAAGCCGGGTGGTGGTCCTCTTTTACCAGGTGCGCTGGAAGCTTCCGAGGGGAGGGAGCCTATGGGGGGTTCTGTAGTGTCAGGGATCATGCCTGCTGCCGACTGTGTGTGGGGTGGGGTGGGGTGTTTGTGTGTTGTAGGATCAAAGGGGGTTGTGGGGGTTGGGGGGAATGTGTGTGAAAAGGGGGTACGGTGTGTGTGAGGGAATGTGTGAGAGATTTTATGTGTGATAATGGGGATGGTTTTGTGGTGGGGATATGTGTGTCATGTGTGTAGCAGGATCAAGCAGAAATGGATATAAAAACAAAAAGACACCTACAGACACACACCCAACACCCAGCAACCACACATACATCAGCAACAGATGCGGGTGGTGGTGGTGGCAAGCGTCGCCCACGTCCCATATCAAACCCACGAGAGTCCTTGACAGGCAGCCTTGGCTCAAAGTGGGTGCGCTGCTCCTTGGGCTCTTTGGCTCGCTTTGCCCATTCATGCGCAGGTCGGGGACGGGGTGGGGTGCCGTTGTGGGGGTCTTTGTTGGTGTTGGCAACACCACCTGGCATCACTGTTTTTGGTGGTTTGGTGGTGGTGTTTTTGGTTTTTGGTGGCGTTTTTGGAGTGTGTGTGTGTGTTTTATGACTGCAGACATATGAATAACAACCCTAATAATCATTATAACAACCATACCTGTTTTACGTGTTTGTTGCCATTTGTTTTCTTCAGGTGCTTGCTCGTTCTTAGGGGTTGCACGTGCAGCAGTCCTATGCGGGTGTGAGGTGGTGGTGTGAGTTGGAATAAATTGTGTTGTACTATACTACCAGCACTTGCCAGTACATCATGCATGTAACTACATACACAAACACCGTCACTTTACATACACAAACCACACACATCATCCTTTCCTCAACGGCAACCACCCCTCACAAACATTACACCCCTTCCAAACATCACACCCCCTCACCATCCCCCTCACACCCACTCACTATCCCCTCACACCCCCTCACAAACATCACACCCCTCACACCCCCTCACCACCCCCCTCACCTTGGCCCACCAGCACCCGTCCCCCCCAATGCTTGTGGCTTGGTCACATTCAGCAATGTTTCTTTGGGCATGACAGCACCATGGGCACCATTACACCGTCCATTGAGGTCCGTACCCCCCTTGAATGGTTCATCAAACAACACCTCACATGCATCTTCGTATATGCCAGTCACAGTACCACGAGCACCAAAGGCGGGGTCCGAGCCAGCACTGTGTGTTTGTATGGTACATGTATGTGAGGGGCGTGTGAGGGAGAAGATGGAGGGTGGTGATGTGTATGATGGTGGTCAGAATGACAGGGAAACACATGGGACACGGTTGGGATACGACGTCCAACCCACACCACCACCATCACCAACAACATACTCACACGCAGAGGAGGACACCCACCCACACACCCACACCCACATCCACACACCCACCACCACATACCGCACGCTCACGATGCGATCCCCCAAGTCAAAAGACCCCCCCGCCAGAGCCGTTGTAAACCCACTGGCCTGCACAGGTGGCATCAAAAACGCGGGCTGAACCTGTTCCAACTCTATTGGTGCCACTTTGCGTGTATATGCAGACGGCATGCTGCTTTGCAGCGCCTTGATGGCCCCCTCTGGTGCGAGGATGGTGCTGGTTTTCACCAAGGGACGTCGAGTAGCGGGGAGCTTGGAGAGCCACTTGCGTAAGCGTTGCACCTCGGAGGATTGGGCCTCGGGGGAGAGGTTGGGGAGGGCTGTTTTTGGTTCGTAGCTGTTGGCTTCTGGGTCGGCTTCCATCATTGCAAACACCCATGAGAATTGGTTCTGTTGTTGCGTGTGAGGCGTGGGTGGGGGTGTGTGGAGGAGGTGTGTGTTGAGGTGTGTGGAGATGTGTGGAAACGTGAGGAGATGTGTGGAGGTGTGTTGAAATGTTGGAGGTAGGTCAAACATGATGATCAACAGTAACACTCGCCCATGAGTATGGTCAACATAAAAAAGAGCAGCAGTCAAAACCATCACCATTCCCACCACATCCATGCACCCATGGCACCACCACACACAATCACCCCACCCATGCACCCACAACACCTCACCACACACCTTGTACTGTTCCAGCACTTGTACAAATGACTCGGAATACTCCCACCCCTTGTTTTCAGCATTGGGGTGTGCAAAGTCAGGGACCACCAGCCCCTTGGCTGGCACCTTGACGCACAACCCAACATCCACACGACCCTCTGGAAGCAGCAACCATAGGTTTCCTGTGAGTATATAGTAAGGGGAGTGTGTAAAGAAGGAGTGTATACAGAAGGAGTGTGTACAAGGGGAGTGTATACAAGAGGAAGGGGTAGAGGTGGGTTTGTCATGCTTGTAATATACACAAGTGTGTGTGTGTGTATACAAATGTGTGTGTATACAAATGTGTGTGTATACAAATGTGTGTGTGTACATACATAAACACTCAAGCACCAAACCACCCACCCACACCTGTTATGCGTCCCAGTGCCCTACTGGACACACGCAGCTTGCGAGCAACTTGATGAGAGGGTACGTATCGAGGTATCATGGTGGTGAGCAGGCGTTTTGCTGTTTGTTGTATGAGTACATTTGTGGGGGCAGGGGGGATGACTTCCACACGCAACTGACCAGTGGTGGGTAGGATGCGTCGACCCTGAGTGTATGTGGGTGTGGTGTGGTGCTTTTGTGTGTGTGTGCGAGAGAGAGAGAGAGAATGTGTGTGTGTGTGTGAGAGAGAGAGAGAAAGAGTTCAAATGAAGTGTGGATATGCATGTGGTGTGCAACATGTGGCATACCAAATGGCACAACATAGCGACACACCTACACCAACACTCACACCCACACCACCACCACACCTATACACACCTCTTTATCAAGGCCCAAGTTGGCAGTGGGCAGCACTGTTGCCAAACACCCATAATTGGAGCGCCCCAGCCACACAGCTTGTGCCCCCTCACGAAAGTCAAAGGTCAACATTTCTTTGACTATGCGAGCAGGGTCAAGGCGGGGATCGGGGGCGGGACAGGTACGTAGGGTTAACTGTGTGTTGATTGGGGGGGTGGGGTGGGGGTTTTATCTGTGGGTGGATGTATGGGTGTGTCCACAAACACATACATAAACACACATAATACATACATCACACACACACCAACACACACACATGATGCAAAAACATACATACATCCCATTAATGATCAACACCCACAACACAGCCCCCCTCCATCCCCACCCACCCCCGCCCCAAAACCTACTTGCAGTGGATATAGACATTGCTTTTTCGCATAACGTTTCTCAATACTCCCATCAGGCTGTCTTATCAACCCCTCCACAGGGCGGCAATGCACAAGCAAATCAATGGTGCCCACATCAATGCCTTCTTTAATCAACAGGTCACGTGCAAGTGTCCCCGCCTGCTGTTGCCAGTCACGAGCCTCGTCAGCAGTGTGAGCCGCAGCACCTTTGACACGGGAAATGCTGCGTTCACTGTTGCTCACCATTTGGACGAGGGCTTCTTGGAGGTAAGGCCACTTGATCCAGCATTTCTCACCTAAGGGGGGGTGGGGTTGGGGGGAAGGGGGGTGGTGGTATGTGTGTGTGGGGGTGTGGTATGTGTGTAGCATGTGTGTGGCATGTTTGGGGTGTGTATGAATGACAAATAGAAGCAAGATTGTGCAACACACACCATCACAATAACACCCACATCATCACAATAACACCCACCATCAACACACACACACAAAAGAATCAACATACCAAGTATAGCAGTGGCGACATCCTCCAGCTGTAGTGTAATACCAGTAGCACGTGCATCCTTGATACTCAACACCAGGCTGGCCTTTTTACCAGGGTTGCCAAACACATTGATACCCACTGAACGTAACTGGGCAGTGTGTGCGAGGGTGCGGAGGGAGGGGAAGCTTGCCAGGGGTCCCAATGTTGTGTCTGGGTGCATCTGTGTGTGCGGGGCGGGTGATGATGGGGGTGTTGGGTGTTGTGTGGAGGAGAGGGAGGCTGCTTGGTGTGTGTGTATACACAAAACAATAGGTGTCTGTATACAGACACAAACAATTCATAAGTACACCCAAACAACAAGATACACATGGACAACAATAACACCAACCCACCCCCACAAGAACACACACACCTGTGGCCCAAAGCCACGGGTCCCCGGTGCAAGAGGTGGCGGCGGTGGCATCAGTATGCAAATAGAATTGGGGCGAATCACCGAGCTGTAATGATTGGGGAGTGTAGAAATGCAATACGACGTATCTGTGCTCCCCTCCTTGTACCGAAACGCAAAGATGTTGCCCAAGGTATTACGTTGGCGTTCCACTTGGGAGAGGGAGGACATTGACACAGAGCGGGCGGCTGTGAGTAGTCGCTGTTCGTCGATAAAGGGGATGAGGACCACGCCTTCCCAGTCGGCACGTTTGCCCTCAAGGTCTACGGAAAAGTCGGTGGGGTAGAAATCTTTGATGGGGGAGAGTGGGTCTGTCATGAGGCGCTGTGAGGGTGTGTGTAAAGGGGTTGTTGTGGGTGTGGATGTGGATGTGTATTGGTGTGTTTGTGGATGTGTATGTTGTATGTACATATGTGTGTCTGTATGTACATGTGCATGTGTGCATACATATCTGTACATGCTGTTTCCAGCCACACACATACAGCCCCCCCCCACTCTGCATACCCTGTATGGCTCAGGCAACAGAGGTGCACTCCCAGCAGGCAACACCCCCAGCAGCTGCTCAAATGGCAAAAACGGCTCCCCATACTCCAGCTGCACAGTAATCGTCGTCAAATTCACACAATCAGACGCCAGGGGCGCATAATGGTATGGATAAAACCACGTCCACGACGCCACACCGCGATAGTAATACTCCAACACCCAATGCAGACCCTCTATGTAGGCACGAACCACATCTTGGGGGGTTACCGTCCCCCCGAGTTTCTCAGCATAGTATCGACGGCGCCAGGCAGCAAGCCCCGCAGCGGCGTCCCCCTCGAGAAACATGGCGCGTGCCTCTTTTGACATCATGGTGGGCTCTGCAGCCGCAGTGGCAATGTTGGGGGGTTCCGCCTCCCCCTCTGCCACTGCGAGGATTTCCAATTCCTTGCGATCTTCCAGGGCAAGGGCTTGCAGCTGTTGGTCCAGCGCAGCATCGGGCCCATCGTCGTCACACGAGGACGCACCATCGTCGTCGTTGGTGGTCGCGGTGGTGGCGGCTCCAAGGGTGGTGGTGGAGGGTGTCGCTGGAAGTGTCCCCACACCATCTCCCCGTTTGGCTGCTTTCTTGTGCTCAAAGTATTCGGCATCTTCTGCCCGTTGCTGTAAGACATCAAGCTCCAGGGCACCAAGCCGAGAGAGAAGTTGTTCGAGTCGGGCATGGTTGAGATCACCGGCAAGGGTCAGGTAGCCCCCCCACTGCGGGAGGAGCTGCTTGTACAGGGCAATAAGGTTGTCGAGGCCACCTTCTGCAATGTCCAATGTGGGGAGTGCTGTGTGTGGGGGGGGGGGTGATGGAGGGTGTGACGATGGAGGGTGTGATGATGGAGGGTGATGTACAATGTAAGCAACACACATAACACCATTGCACAACATTGCACACCAAGCACACTAATCATTACCACATGGGTGTACCACCCCCCCCCCCACACACACCACCACCCCCAAAAAACAACCAACCTGGCAAGAAATCATTGCCGACCAGCATGCAAAACAGCACCACATCATCAATCACGCGTTCTGGATCATAGTTAAACGGCAGGTCAGGCAGCCGAAACTCCTCTTCCAAATACTCCCGCAGCAACCCGATCTGAAACAAAATAAAGTGCTCCTTGCATGGGTTGTCGAGCACCTCACGAATGGGTTTGCCCTGGTTGCCCCCCGTGTAACTGACCACTTCGCGTAGCAAACAAAAGCGGGGCTCATGCGTGACCAGGGACAGCATGATAAGGTCGGCGTCCAACCCATACATGCAGTGGCGCTCATTGGGCACGTATTCGGGGGCAGCCTTGTGTATGCGAATGTATTCCATAATCTTGTGTTCCCCTTCACCAGGGACGTCGGGGCCTGAGAGGATCACCACTGGTTTTTGCCACTCGGGATCTTCTGCAATCTTTTTGCGGACGAAAAAGCGCAGGTGGGCGGTCAGGCGGTCCATAAACTCGGTGCCTGGGGTGATGCAGTTGGAATCGAAGGGCTCCACATCTGAGGGGGCGTCGCCCCGCTTGGCAGCTGTTTCCGCGGCTTCTTGGGCTGCTTTTTTGGTCTTAAAACGGCGGGCACGCTGCTGGTTCATCTTGGCACGGGGTGCAACACCTGTTGTGACGGGTTTGTGTGATTGTTGGTGTATGCAGCACCACCCAGGTGGACAATCCACACACACCGTCGACGGCCATAAACAACAGTTTGCGGGGTTGAACAATTTCAAAGAGCTTTTCCAGGTATTTGAATACCCGGACAAACATCTCGTCTTCGCTGAGCTTGAGGTTGGGGTTGTTGCCGTGGGAACAGTTGTGGATGATGCCGTTCATGTCGAGGTACAGGTTGTCAAACTCAGGGAGGGCACCAGAGCCAATGGCCTGGTTGACAAGGGGGTAGCGCTCAGAGAGCCAGCGGTAAAACTTGGGGATACCTGTTGTATGAGGTGTACAGTATGCGGTGTGCAGTGGGGATCTGATCTATGGAGAATGGCTATGTGGCCAAACTATGTAGCAAACAACATCTGAGAACAACCAGCAATACCCTACATACCCATTGGATACGACTACGTAGTGTACACGTGGTTAGAGTCAATGCGAGCAGAAAATTGGGTTGCAGAACAAACACACTACGACTGGCCTGGTGGTTTTAATGAATGACGATCAATAGGCTGCTGCTATTGGTTGGGGAGAACACGTGGAAGTGGGGAGAAAGCCGGTGTGTGATGGTGATTATTGGGGATGATTGAACTAGTTGCTAGGAGGGAAGGAGCGTATGGTGTTTGGGGAGGGGGGAGGCGTGGAACAGCAAGCCCTATGATAAGGGTAAGGAAATATGATGGGAAAGAGAGTGTCATATACAGTGCTGCTGCCAAAACCGGTGTCACGATGCACAAAGGCGCGCGCGCACACAGGGTGACCAAGGCACAAGACAGGCACACCACCACAAACCATCAACAACTGTATGTGCAGCATAGGTCACACCAGGCATCACCACCTTTGTGCCTAGCAACACCAGTCCCTGTGGTGAGCGGTGACGGGCGTCGATCTACGGGCGTTGATCATAGAGAAACATGTTGCCAGACGCAGCCCAGCCAACATCCAGTGCAATCATTCCTCAACTGGCATCCAAAACTTCAGCCAACATCCATAAAAAAGAACAAATTGAAAACCAAAAAAAACGTCCATACGAGAATCGAACTCGTGACCTTCAGATGGCATTTGCATTGCGTGCATTTGTCAGAGTCTGATGTTGTAACCACTCAACTAATGGACGTTTTCTGTTGTAGAATAGGGTGGAGGCGTCGTATATCTCGTCACCGGCTAAGACAAACGGCATTTCTATTGGAAAAAACAGGCTGATTGCGTTGTATATGTCGTCATTGGCATGGACAGACGGCACCGCGATGGAAAAGCGTTGCATGGATGTTTTTGGAACCGCCAAAACAAGATGGGATCTGATTGCCTTGCCACAAGTTACACCCTGCCAGGTTGTTCTTGGTTTGTATAATTTATCTGTGGTGTAGACTACGTTACTGCATCAACCACATTATCACACCAAATCCAGCACACTCTGATCAATATCACGCGGATGGTAACCCATGCAATCCTCTGGTGCCACCCTGATAAACACCCGATCCAACGTATCGATATCCCCGTATATCTCATCATCCTCTTCACGCAACACATGCAGCTCCAGCTCCTGTTTTGTGGTGGTTGTTGTGGTGGTGTGTAGTGGTAGTGTGCACATCTGACCCTGACCAACACCCATACCACGCCATCGTCGCACTGCAGCTCATACTTGATCAGCCACCCAATGTGGTGCTTGTCCTGTATTGTTGCCGCACACACCCCACTCCCCACCCCACTCCCCACCTTGCTCATCTGCACCCGTGATGGCCGAAACATCACATACGGAGCACTCGTCGCAAAGCCCATCTTTTTCATAAGCTGACACCCATTCGGCACGTTATTCGTATCCCCCAAAAAGCTCATCACAAACGGACTTGCTGGGTTTCCAAACACCGCCTCTGTGGCCCCCACCTGCTCCACGCGCCCCTTATTGAAGAGCACCAGGTTGTCTGCAATGTCCAGCGCTTCTTCCTGGTCGTGGGTCACCATGATGGTCGTGACCCCTGCTCGCTCCACTATGGACTTGAGCTCTTGCCTCAAGTTGTATCGCACCACAGGATCCAATGCACCGAATGGTTCATCCAGCAGGAGGATCTTTGGGTCGCTTGCCAGCGCACGGGCGAGGGCAATACGCTGGCGCTGCCCACCTGATAACTGGGATGGCAGCCTATTGGCCACGTGGGGGAGCTCCACCAGGTCAAGCAGGTCGGTAACCCTATTTTTGGAGGGTGGTGTTGGCAGGGTATGCATGATGAAAACGAGTATGGAAACCACCACCAACAAGTACCGTTGTTCAATGTCGATGTCCAGCTTGCGCATGCGGGGCCCAAATGCGATATTGTCCGCCACGGACATGTGCTTGAACAATGCATAATTTTGAAACACCATACCAATGTTGCGATCTTTGATGCTAGCGTCGGTCATGTCCACACCATCCAACAGCACACGCCCACTTGTGGGGCTCTCCAATCCAGCAATCATGCGCAGCAGCGTCGTTTTGCCCGACCCAGAGGGGCCCAGCAGTGCCGTCAGTTTGTTGGCCTCAATGGTGAGCGAAAGGTTGTCCACTGCCATGTAGACGCCCTGTCGTGTCTCGAATCGCTTGGTGATGTCTTGCACCTGGATGTGTTGAGAGTGTTGGAGGCATACTACGTCGGGGGCTGCTGTTGATACGCCAACACCAGTACCTCTACGAGTGCGCCATGTGCACCACGCACGGGAGGTGTGTGGGAGGTGTGTGTCGCATGGTGTGTGGTGCCATTGTGGTGGTGTGCACCACTGGTGCTCGTGGTCGGCTGCTCATCCACCGCCGCCCCTCTGCATGCTGCATGCCTGGGCTGTTGTTGTTTTATATATACATGATGTTGTGCTCTAGTGTGTGGTTGTTTGGTGTACGTGGGTGGCTGCAGCAACGAGGGCAAGGTGCTGCATGGCATGGTTGGATTGTGCTTGTGCTTTGGTTGCTATCGCAGTATGAATTGCAATTGCCCAAGTGTGGACAGTAAATCGCAGTGTTGCAATGCTACTTTGGGGTTTGTTCTGTGTGTATGTCGCAATGCGCGGTGAGAAAAGGCGCAATACAAGTGTTTTTGCAAGCAGACTGCGTGCTTGCCATACACCCCAATTTCGTCGTGACATCGTTGCATCGTATAATGTACAGTCGTTATTCTAATAGTCAACATCACTATGGTCAGCTTGTCATCATCACAGATCAATGCACACACACTCATCAACACTACTACAAGCTGCTCACCAACCCTGCACACCAAAATGTCACGAGGGTCACCACCCCCAGCCATACAAGCCCACGTTCCCGTTCATGCAGCAGCTCTGCTTTTTCCCTCAACAGCTCCTCCACCACATGTGACTCTTCCGGTGTCAACGGACGCACGTCCTTCTCCTAGTAGTGGTGGTGGTTGTGTGTATTTTCATGCGTACACCACACAACACACCATCCTCCTCAAACACACACCTTGAGTGCATCCAGCGCCTGCTCCACCTGCTCTACATTGCGAGGGATGTCTTCTGTTGTTGTTGAAAAATTGAACAAGTCCTGTGATGTAACGCCGATTGGGGGGGTGTAATGTAGGTGGCACTGTTAAGCAATTTACAGAGGTATGCTGGCAAATACCACCCAGTTATGCCTACCTTGCCTACTTGGAGCGTGCTGAACAGGTACAACGCCAACGCCAGCCCCCCAAACATGAGCAACCCCATGGCTGGTGCTGCCAGGTCGGGAAATAGAAATCTTCGCAGATCATTGGCTGTGAAATCACCAGTGAGCCTGTGTTGTCAGAAGGGTGCTCATGTGCTGCCATGAGGATGGTCGATCAATCCCCAAGTGTTGCCAGCAACACTACCTCTGAAAATCTGGTACGAGTTTGAGCAAGGTGTAGTGTGATGTTGTGGCACGTGGTATATGTGGACAAGGTCGTTTTGCTCTGTGTATTGATGGCATGCACATCCTCTGACACAAGCCCGTGTGTCTGCATCCAATCTGGTGCCTCTGCATTGTCTGCATTTTGACTATGTTTTTGGTTTATGCATGGAGTAAAAGTTGAGTATGGTTTTTGCCTCCTTTTTGACTGCAAAACAATGTCCTGCAACAGAACATACTGTGCTGCAACACACGACTGCAACACACCACCATCAACACAGACATAACCAGATCATGTTACCTGATCACCTGATCACTGCATCACATCCACAACCACAACCCTCAGCATCATCATCAAAGAGTTCGATGGCTGCAGACGCTGGCCCCCAGCGGACACGCAAAGGAGAAACCTTCAAGTATGCCATGGATTATCAGCAGCAATGCCCCACTGCACCACATACGACGATCACTCACTCTACAGGGGCGAAACCAAGAAAAAGGACGTTCGCATCACCAACATTGAGGCTGCCAAATCGCTTGCAGATGCTGTACGTACCAGCCTGGGACCTCGTGGCATGGACAAAATGGTGGGTTGTGTGAAAGATGATTACCAAATGTTTTGGTATGATGATCATCATGGCCGCCCAGATCCACACCGTTGACACAATCATCAACAGGTGGCCACTGCAGACAAGGAGGTCATCATCACCAATGATGGCGCCACCATCCTCAACAAGCTGCGTGTGGCACAGCCCGCTGCCAAGATGCTGGTGGAGCTCTCCAAATCCCAAGACGTGGTTGCCGGTGATGGCACCACATCGGTGGTCGTCATCTGTGGTGCACTGCTGAAAAAGGCACTGGAGCTGCTGGAACGTGGTATCCACCCAACTATTGTCTCTGATGCGTTTGCCAAGGCTGCAAACAAGGCCAACGAGGTGATGGTTGAGGATGATGTGGTTGTAGACACCACAATGGATGATGCACACACACACACACACACACACACACACACACACACACACACACACACACACACATGCGTATCCTTTTATAGTCACACTCTCAGCCATCAACCTGTCAACACCAACCCCCTCCTCCTCAACCCCTATCGCAGATTCTCACCAGCATTGCAATCCCAGTTGATTTGTCTGATCGCGAATCCCTCATCAAGGCAGCCAACACCTCCCTCAGCAGCAAAGTGGTGTCTCAATACTCTTCCCTGCTCTCCCCTATTGCAGTTGACTGTGTGCTGAGGGCAATGGACCCCAAGCGCCCTGGCATGTATGTATGGATGTGGTTTTCTTGGGGGATGCCGCATCTGGCTTTGCTTGCAATCCTGTGTTGGCTGCATATAAATTCCTACAACACATGCTCTGAAGCAACTATTCACCACCTTGTATCCATTTCCATCGACCCCCCCTCCCCGACACATCACATGCACATCTCATCATCTGGGCCTGACACACATCTGCACTCCCCCCAACAACACCCCCCAACAACACAGGTTGGATTTGCGTGATGTGCGTGTGGTGAGCAAAGTAGGAGGCACCCTGGATGACAGTGAACTGGTAGAGGGGACCGTGTTTGAGCAAAAGGCATCCAAGGGTCCCGGGGGGATTAGTCGAGTGGAGAATGCCAAGATTGCCCTGGTACAATTTTGTGTGTCCCCACCCAAGACTGACATTGAAAACAATGTGGTGATCAGCGATTACGCCCAGGTACGATGTTGTGTGGTGAGGTTGTGTGGTGAGATTGCATGGTGTGTGTGATGATGGGTAGCTGTAGTGTGGTGGTGTGGTGTGATGATGTGCTGTAGGTTTGTGGTTCATAGCAGACACAGAAACACCGGTTTGCACACACACATGCCCATACACACATATACACACATATACACACATGCCCATACACACTCACAATCTCACGCTCACAATTACACACACTCACACAATCTCACCCACCCACCCACACGCAGATGGATCGTGTGCTCAAGGAGGAGCGCAACTACATATTGCAGCTTGTGAAAAAAATCAAGGCATCAGGGTGCAATGTGCTGCTCATTCAAAAATCAATCCTACGGGATGCCACTACGGATTTGTCACTGCACTACTTGGTATGAGCGTGTGAGGGTGTGTGAGGGTGTGTGAGGGTGTGTGAGGGTGTGTGAGGGTGTGTCTATGTGAGGAGGGGCACTATCAATTGTGAGAGACTTTCTGTGTAATATACACACACATACCCCCCAACACACAAACACACACCTGCATTTGCAGCTACACACGTACCTCACCATCAACACCACCAACACGCCCCCACACACACTACACTCAGGCAAAGGCAAAGATCATGGTGGTGCGTGACATTGAACGTGATGAGATTGAGTTTACAAGCAAGACATTGGGGTGCTTGCCTGTAGCACACATCGATAGCTTGAGACCTGAGAAACTGGCCACAGCAGATCTGGTGGAGGAAGTTGATGTATGTGGGGAGTGGGGGGGGGAGTGTGTGGTGGGGGGGAGGGGGGGGGTGATGTGGGAATGTGTGTGGGTGTATGTGTGTGGGGTGATGTGTGTGGGGTGATGTGTGTTGATGTATGTGTGCTGCATTGTGTGCATCAGTTGCAAACATCATATCAACACCATTATGAAACACACACAATCCCAAGTACACATAATCTCAATACAACCCCAATACAATCCCAATACAATCCCATATATACAACCCCAATACAATCCCAGGTGGGCTCAAGCAAGGTGGTACGCGTCCACGGCATACACAACATCGGCCGCACTGCAACAGTGCTTTTGCGGGGCAGCAATAAGCTTGTGCTTGAAGAAGCCGATCGGTCCTTGCATGATGCGCTGTGTGTGGTGCGATGTCTGGTACAGAAACAGTACCTGATCCCTGGTGGGGGGGCCCCTGAGGTGGAGGTGGGGGCCCAGTTGGCCAAGTGGTCGCAAACACTGCAGGTAGGGATGGGTGGTGGTGGGTGGGTGGTGGTGGTTGTGGATGAGAGTGGTGGTGGTGGTGGTGGATGAGAGTGGGGATGGGTGGTGGTTGTGGTTGTTGACCATTGTGTTGACTTTGCATGAATATCCAAAACAACAACAACCACACACACCACATACACACACATACATCCCCCCCCCCCAAAAAACAATGCAACCACACAACACTCCCAACAACAACCCCCCACACCACACACCACATACACACTAGGGTATGGAGAGTTACTGTGTACGTGCATTTGCTGATGCACTTGAGATTATCCCCTACACACTGGCTGAGAATGCTGGGCTCAACCCTATTGAGATTGTCACTCAACTACGTAGTAAACATGCACAGGTGTGGTGGTGGTAGTAGTAAGAGGAGTAGCAGTAGTCGTGGTGGTTGTAGTAGTAGTTTTTCTTGTTAGGATGGTGATGATGTATGCGGTGATGCATGTTGCGTGCAAGAGAGTTTTTTCATGTGAATGTGCTTTTTGTATCTGCGTGCACCAACACATCACCATACACATCACCATACACATCACCATACACATCACCAACAAATACAACACCAACCACCACAACACCCACAACACCCAAAACACCATCATGCATCACCATACACATCATCATTTCCCTCACCAATCACATCACCATCACATTCAGGGTGAACGTCATGCAGGCATCAACGTGCGAAAGGGTGGCGTCACAAACATGCTGGAGGAAAATGTAGTGCAACCATTGCTAGTGAGCAGCAGCGCCATTGCCTTGGCATCCGAGTGTGTGCGCATGATCCTGAAGATCGATGATATCGTGCCTGTGCGATAAGGGGCATGCCTGTGCTATTTGAAGGGGGACTTTGGGGCTGTGGAATAGGGGGATTTGGGGGCTGTGCGACAAGGTGGAGAAGAGAAGAGATAGGGGGGATATCGTGCCTGCGCAATAGGGGATATTTATACAGGGCAACAAGAAGATTGTCCAGCATGGTGCACAGGCAGTGTGTGTGCAATTGGTGTGGAAGGGACAATGGTGATGATGTGGTGGCGTGATGGCGGTGATGTGGTGGCGTGATGGTGGTGATGTGGTGATGATGTGGTGGTGATGTGGTGTGCTGTGGTTACGCTAGAAAAGCCCTTTGAACAAACATGCGCATGAGGACATGGGTGCGGAAAAAAAAAGAGGGGAGACGCTGGGACGCATACGTGGGATTTTAAGACACATTGATGTGGTTTTGCTCTGTGTGGTTTGGAACCAGGTTACACATCACACACATACAGTAATGCAACATCTAAAAACAACATTGGCGCAATAACCATCCACAAAAATGCACATAGAGATCAACACATGCATGCACATATGTGTCTGTGTATATATAAAATAGACCTGCGGGAATGCTGTACAATACCAAAAACAACACAATACATCCACTCTACTACGTGATGCATATATACATCACTGCTCTACTGGTGCTACTACTACTGCGTACGTGTATGTACAAATACACCAGCCTGTGCAATATGCCCAGCGTTTTCATTATTCAAAGCACACACAATGTACAAAGCACACACAATGTACAAAGCACAAACAATGTACAAAGCACCATACATTATTCAAAGCACACACAATGTACCAAGCACCATACGTACACATACCAAGGGAAATGCGAGCAAGTATCCCCACAAAAGCATCATTCATCACCTCACAAAAGGTCATTCATCACCTCACAAAAGCATTACAAATCACCTCCCAACAACAACAGCATCACCCAATAGAAAATGCACTCACAGCTGGACCCCGCACCCCAAACTTTTCCAACAGCCACCCTGCAGACTTCTTGGCTGTTCGTGTGAGATTATTTGTATAATCAACAAACACAATACCAAATCGCTTGGAGTATCCATCTGCCCACTCAAAGTTATCAACCAATGACCACGCAAAGTATCCTCGTATGGGGAGTCCATCTTGTACTGCTGCTGCCTGTGTGTGGTGTGTGTGTGTGTCGAGTGGGTGGGTATTGTGGAGTGTGATTTGTGTGGGTGTTGAGTGTGTTGAGTGTGTGTGGAGTGTGGGTATTGTGGAGGGTGTAAGTATGTGCTTTCCTACCTTGACATTGTTTAAATACCCAGCATAATACTCTATTCTAAACCTATCCTCCACCGCTTCCCCCACCGTCATGTTCCCCTCTCCCGGAACATCCACCCCGGACTCCGTGATGACTATATATGGCGGTGTGTACCGTGTATACACATGATTGAGCACCCGACGTATTCCCCAGGGCACCACTGCGAGCCATTCGCTGGCTGCGAGGGTCCCAATGAGGGTGCCATTGAGTGCCGTTTTGGTAGCGGAAGCATAGGTGGGGGGGTAGTTGGGCTCATGATACACTGTGTGTGTGTGAAGGGGGTGGTGATAGGGTGTGGAGGGGTGATGTTGGTTGCTTTGTTGGGGGGGGTACATGTGTAGGTAGTGCACTGCGATATTGTACAACTGGTGTCTCATACACCACACCATGTGTCATGCACACACCACCACCCACACACACACCACCACCCACACCACCACACACACCACCACACACACCATAATTGGTTGTATAATGATTCAACGCAAAGTAATCAGGCCTACTCCCCATCAACATCCGCTGCTCCTCAGCCGTAAACCGAGGCAGCCCCGGAACATTCTCCCGGATCCACCCCGGGATGTCCCCCTTGTATAGGGGATCCGCATACACATGCAGCATATAGTCCAGCTGCCGCAGTGCTGCTGCCGCATCTGCCTCGGAAGATGCGTCCCTGGGTACTGCCCAGTCAACATTGAGGTTGAGGGAGAGCTTCCCTTGAGGGATGAGGGATTTAAAGTGACGGGATGCACGGGCGTGGGCAAGGGCGACGTTGTAGGCACACAGGAGGGGCTCTGTTGTGCTGTCACCGCCCTGTGGGTATGGAAAGGGGGGTGGGATGGGGTGGGAGAGGGGTACGTGGGGGTGTGGAAATGATGAGAGCAGGAATGGGTGCTATTTGTGTGTGTTTCAGGTGTCTTTTCTATGTGTATACAATGTCATATTCATTCCATTCCCATGCATGTATAAACACATGTATACACGCACGACAGTCACACCAAAATGTACACACGTACCGCAGCACACTTGCTGCATCGACCTGGTGCATGCGTACCAACACCATACCCTACAAAACAAAACGTATAGGGCTCGTTAAAGGTGGTCCTGCGTTGGTGGTGTATGTGGGTAATGATTGGGCATGTGTATTGATGATGTGTATACATCATGTTGTTGTTGGGGATGTTGATGGTTTCCATGTGATGCATACACATCGCATACACAATACAACACACTACACACCCACATATACACCCACATATACACCCATGCACCCCTCCACCCTGCATCCCCCTCCCCCCACACACCAGTGTTCTGCATACTCCCCCAATGCTGCAAACACAGTACGTGCATATTCTTCATAATCCCCTTGTATTTTGGGTGAAATCCACCCCTTGTACTCATCGTATAGGGGTTGAGGTAGGTCCCAGTGGTAGAGTGTGATGTGGGGCATGATGCAGGCCTGTCGCAGTGCAGTGAGCACCCTGTGTGTGTGTGAGGGGAGTGTATATAAGAAGAGGGGAGTGTATATAAGAAGAGAGGAGTGTATATAGGGGGTTGTATAAGAGGGGAGGTGTGGGTGGGTGGTGATGATGATGTGTGGGTTGGTGGTGCGCAGGGTGTGTGTGTATGACAACGTGTTTGCGTTGTTGTGTATAACAACGTATTTGTGTTGCATGATGCAAGCGCGTTCCCCACTACTCATTACCTCTTGTAAAAGTCAATGCCTGCTTGATTCACAGGGGGCCTACCAGTGGGCATGATGCGAGACCTGTAGTGTGTGGGGGTTGGTGATGTTCTTATTGCTGTTATTGATGATGTTGCTGTTGTTGTTCATATCATAATGTTGCTGTTGTTGATGATCATGATGTTGTTGTGTGATTGCTTGTGTACAGGCGTGTATGTGTATGCATAGGTGTGCATACCATCAACACACCACCCACCCACATATACCATCACAACACGCCATCATACAACACCACACACACACACATACACCACAACACACCATGATATGGACAACCGAAAGTTGCGTATACCCATAGCCTTCATCATATTAATATCTTCTTGATATCGGTTGTAGAAATCCACTGCAACATCACCTGTCTGGTTTTTATAAGAACGCCCTGCTTTGGTGAAGGTATCCCATATACTCGGACCACGACCACCCTCATTCGATGCACCCTCAATCTGTGTGTATATATCGGTGTGTGTAATGGTGTGTTGTGTTCTTTGTATGTAATGGCATGCATATTGTGTATTGTCTAGTGATGTGTGTATTGTGTATTCGGGGTGCATGACAGGGTATGCGCTTACCCAACCACCACCACCACCACCTCAACCAACCTGATATGCAGATGTGGCTGTGCCAAACCAAAAGGGGTACTCTGCGGTGGAAGGCACAGCATCCACAGGGGTAGAGGGGCAGTTGGGTGGGTTGGCCTTGGGTGCGGTTTGCGGTGCGCCCACTGCTGCTGGTGGCGTTGCGTTGCGGTTGTCGATCCCAAGCATGGGATCCGCTGTGTGTGGTACGTATGGTGGGCGCTTTGTACTGCTGTGTGGTTTTGTGTCAGACATGGAGAGGCATCGGTCAATGCCATACCATCGCAAGTCAATTTGGCGGCAAATGCCCAAGCCAACAACGAAAACAGAATAAAATGCATCAGAAGAAGATGTTGAGGTCGTTTAGGCATGCGCTTGTGCAGAATAAAACCACCAATGTACGGGGGGGTAAATGTTTCCGTTGCACTGCTCACATCGAGGGTGCGTTTGGTCTGGTATTTGATTCACAGTTCGAATAGTACGGAATATGTGTATTGGGGGGGGAGGGGGTATGCGCTGATTTCAATTTGCTTGAATGAAACATTGTTCATTCCCTTTTCGAGTGGTTCCCTCCATGCTCCCTCACGCACGTTACACATGTACATGTCACTGTCCACTGTAATATGTACCCAAGGCGGGTTCCTCCCAATACTTGGTTGTCAAATCAACAGAATCATTGGCAAACAACTTGGGCGTATAGGGGCCTTGCCAGGGCAGGCGTATGGGGGCGATGATGTCAGCTTCAAATGCCTCGCTGCGATAACTGCTGCAAAACCCATCAGGGATGGGTGCTTTCTGTGATGAAGGGAGTGAAAAATAGCTGCAGTCCACCTGTGTTGGGTACGTTGGGTGAGGTGAGATGTGTTTGTGGGTGTGGTTTTGTGTGGGTGGTGAGACATTAAGGGGTGGACTGCTTGGTGGGTGTGTATGCTGTAGATGCTGTCGATTGCCATGATGTACATGTTGGTCTATGTTCACACAGCCTTCCATGCATCTATCCTGTATAATAACCACCATGCCCCCCACCAAAAACCACCCCAACAACAACACCCAACAACAACAAGTAGTACAGCATCCCCACACTTCATTCCCCCCCCACCCAACAAGCACAAGTGCGTGCAGTACAATACCCCCAATTCATCCCCCCCCCCACCTTGTCGAAAAATGGATCTACATTGGTGGTATTCCCAGTCATGTTGGCATAGAAGGTAGCCACAGATGCCACCTCCATTGACTGTCTGTTCAACTGACATGCGACCGCCCGGGGTACAGGGTCAATGCCGTTTACCAGTGTGAAGAAGTTTCCACTGGATGTGAATAGAAACTGTGTGTGTATAGGGAGAGAGATAGAGTGTGTGTGTGTATAGGGAGAGAGTGTGTGATGATGGAAAAGACAATAATGAGAAACACCATCATGAGAAACACCATCATGAGAAACACCATCATGAATACCCCCCCCCCCCTCCCCACTCACAAAACCCAACACCCCCCACACATACTCCCAAAGTACCTTTTCGAAATCCAAATTTCCCACTGGCAGAGGTGACCCAGCATTCACCAGTGTGACTTGTGCCTGAGGAAATTTTATAGCTGCCCATGCTGCACACACCGCAGCCACACCCCCACCCACACCATACCCCGCACACACCACCAAGTTGGGCTCCCCTGAACCCGAGACGTATTGGTAACACCCTGTCAACCCTTTACACTGCTGCTTGCTGCTGGAGACGTTTTGAAAGCGCGCAAAGCGTTGTAGGTAGTCTGTGACAACCATGGGGGTGCCGGTTTCGAATTCCCCGGGAACCAAGGGGGCATCACTTGCTGTGGGGTGGTGTTGGTGGTGATGGGAATAAGTGCGTGGGTGGGGAATTTGTGTGTTTGTGTGTTGTGTGGGGTTGGTGTGTACATCCCAATATGTATGTTGCTATGTTAATAAATCATATGCATTATGGATGAATAGCCATAGCAAAACCACACTGAAAGAATTCGCCACACAAAACATTCACCCTCCCACACCCTCCCCCACCCACCTGTAAATGCTTTTGTATAGGGTGCAAATGACTGGGGGTCAAGCTCTAATGCAGCTGCCTCCCACAGGGGTGTCATTTCCACATAGTCTGCAGGGTTTATGTTTTGTGCTGTCACATCATTGGCGACGAATGTAAACACGAGTGCACTGCTGGTGGGTACCCTGGTTGTGTGTGGGGGGGGAATGGTTGTGGTTGTTATGGTGTGGGGGGAATGGTTGTGGTTGTTATGGTGGGGGGGGAATGGGGTGGATGATGGTGGAGGGGAGTGGCGTAAAAGGGAATGGGGTTTTTGGGATGAGGTTGGATGATGGTGGCCATGATGTGTGATGATGATGATGATGAGGAGGAGGAGGATGGTATGAGGATGATGATGATGATGCACGTTGACAAGCACAACACGCCCCAACACACACCCACACAAACACACCCACAAACAAACACTCCATACCACATCACAGCAGCAGTCTGTTTCGGTGGCTGTCCCCCCCCACTGGTGGGCGTACTCTCTTGTCCCACCCTATCATACAACACCACCGCCCCTGGGTAGCTTTGCAAAAACTGGGTTTCCCCATTCGGATCCCCATCTTCCAGCAGTGTACAGCTCGTGTTGACCGCTTGGTTGACATTGCAATAGGGGCTGCTGTCACAGTCGGTACCAGAAACGGTCCATGCAGGGCTGTCGCGTATGAAACTGCTGTTGAGGAGTTGTTGTACAGTGGGGATGACGTTGAGGGTGTACTGTGTGTGTTTTGGGGGGATGGGGTGGGGGGGGTGGGGGGTTGATTGTGTTGGTGTGCAAAGGGTGAGTGTGGGAGTAGAACATTGTTCCAGCAGAGATGATATGTGTATGAAAAACCACATGATTGTAGATGTTGTTGTACGACTACATGGCAAGTAGGTATGGAAAGCAACACACATACATACACATACACATGGTGTCATACATATCCAACACCAACACAACTCCACACCCTGCCACACATAACCTACCCCTACAAAGCGTCCATAGCGTGCAATAAATGCAAAATTAACTGTTGATACAGACCAGTTACTGGCAAAGGTAACAACATTGATTTGTGCAGAGGGGTAACGTTGACTTGCCCAGTAACCACACACAGCTGCTGTTGCTCCTCCATCTGTGGGAAGAGTGTGTGGGTGGGGATATATGTATATATATATATATATATATATATGTGTGTGTGTGTGTGTGTGTGTGTGTGTGTGTGTGTAACCACACAATACAACACCCACACAACAACACCCCCCATACATACTATCATTCTGTCCGACACAGGATATGATAGAGGGTTGCTGTATGCTACATGCATTCACTGCACGCTCTAGCAGTGTGGTGATGCTACTGAAATTGCCCAGCACATATTGGTTGACTGCTGGTTGACATGCAGTGACTGGTTGAAGAGAACACTGTGTGTGTGTTTGAGTGTGGTGAGTGTGTGGTGAGTGTGTGGTGAGTGTGTGGTGGGTGTGGTGAGTGGGTGAGTGAATGGGTGATGATGAAGGTGATGATGAAGGTGATGATGAAGGTGATGATGATCATGGTGTTGTTATGACGACGGTAACAATGATGATGATGTAACAATGATTTAACAATGATTTAACAATAATATAACAATGATGATGGTAACAATGATGACGGTGATGGTGGTGGTCGCACTGATGGTAATCACAGGAACAATAAGCAGCCAAGCACACAAGCATCACACCTGGTCTTCATACACCCCTGACAACAGGAGGGAGGGGTCAGGTACAAGGGGACCCTGAACCAGCATTGTTGTCTGTTGACAGATGATGGAGGAGAGAATATGGGGGTGATAATCAAGGAGAGAACAAGTGTGATAATCAAGGAGGATAGAGGAATTGTGACGAAATGCACAATGCATGTATCCACCACACTTGCAAAACACAGACACACACACACACACACACACACACACACACACAAGAAAAACAGCTCGTGGATGCACCACAACAACCCACACCATCCTCATACATTAAACACAATGTACACTTCTGTCCCCCTTGTGCACGCCACTGTTGCACGTTGACCAACTGGACATCCACGTCCACGTGCATCCATGCAGAATGTGACGTTGCGCTGCACACCAGCACCCAAAAAGTTGTCACTCAGTTGCCCAAGCATCAATCGTGCAGCAATGAGGGCTTGCTGCTCGGGACCACTGGTGAGCGTCACGTTTGGAATTATGAGACCTGGACCTGGTGTTTTTTGTTGGTTCATTGTGTTATATGGATGTGGTCATGCATGTGTACCTTTTCTGTTACACCACCGTACCGGTCCCTTGGGCTGTGACTTGCCATGCTGCAGCAAGGGTAAGTAAGACCAGGCTGCTGTGCAGCATATATTTTACACGCATGCTGCTGTCTATATTGATATAGTTGCTTTGGTTATACAGCAGCACGCATGAGGGGACAGTGCGCTGGGGTTGGCGGGAAGATTTGAACTACGACACGCCTCAACGTACAGATAAGCAGTGGCTGGTCTGCTATAGCACGCTTGTGTTACTTTCTGCAGCTGACGAGGTAGTCAGAAGACGCTTCACGTGGTCGCGGTGCCCGACAAAGTGTCCTCAACGAGATGGTCAAACGGTTGTGTGTTTACCACAATATGTGCTGCCTGTATCGATCAACACGTGTATTCAACAACCACTATAAATACAAATACAAAACGAGCATAAATACGTTTTCACGCTTGCAATGTGCTCAAAAATCTGTCGAGTTCAGCACTGTTGGGTCGGGTTTGTTGCTCCATACGGCAGGTGGTCAGTATTTCCCCACGCAAGCTCTTGGCCAATTGATGCAGCGCACCCTCTGCCTCTTGAGCATCCTGACGCACCCCCGTGGCCTCACGTAGCTCATTGCCACGCAGTATAGTCGGCGTCTGTTGTTGTTGTGAGGATGGGGAGAGTGTCGACAGAGACACACACATGTGCATGGTACAACAAACGTCATCCAACCAATGCATGCATAACCCATGATTATCATGTGAATGCGACACGTTTTGTTGTACCCCCCACCCCAAACACACACACCTGCAAGACATCCACCAGTGCAGGGATGCACCCAGCCTTGGCGAGCGCCGGTCGGTTGTGCTGCACTGCTGCAGCCTTGTGTAGCAATGCAGCAGCAGCTGTGCGTGCATGCAGGTATCGTGAGCCCAGCAATCGAATCAGGCCAGCAAGCATTGCGGGGTCACACAGTGCAAATCCCGCAGCAGTAGGGGGGTCGTTTTGCAAGACACACAGTGTCACACGCACTGCAGAGAGCTGCCTACGCTCACTGTTATCTGCCAGCAACTGGGGGTCATGTCAGATGTGGTCAGGTGTGGGATGTGGTTGTGTGGACACAGACATGTGTAGTATTCAACAAAGACGACGAGTGTGTTATTCTACACAACAATCCACAGACCCACCATTTTTTTTTACGACCTACGAGTACACCCAACACCACACACCTGTAGTGCAACGTCCAACACATTGACACGGCGTTGTTGCACCATGGTCTCCCCATGCACGTTCATGGTTGGCACAGACACACACACATCCCCCAAGAAGTGTGCCACGGTGCAAGGAACAGCCAAGCATTCTAGTATCTGTGCTGCACCCTGTCGTACTTTAGTGCTGCTATGTGCTGGTCGATGGATGGCAAGCAGCGACACTGCTCGGCGCACCAATCCCACATCAGCAAGGGTTGCTTTGGTTGTGTCGGATGTCGCTGCTGCACATACACTGGGATGGTTTTGTGTTTGTGATGGTGTGTGAAACAATCCACAATTCTCAAATGCTGCAATGATGACCCACAGTACACATATGTTGTTGTGCATGTAACAACAACAACAACAACTGTTTGTACATATACTGAACACTGCCACACAGTGGCACACACAACAATGACCATGGGTTAACACACAAACACCCTCTCATTCACCCATCCCAACCCACACACCTGCCCAGTGTTGCCACCACCTCATCAAGACACTTGTCATTGCCGGCATGACACAGCTCCACAAGCTGCACCACTGCATGTGAACCTTGTAGCTGAGGCAACCATGCTTCATTCATATTGATCGCCTGATGGCGGTGAGATTGACGATGACGGGATGATGGGATGACGACGGGATTGGTGATACCCCCCCATCACCATGCCCTTTCACCACCTCGAATCACCACACACCTTGATCAAACGCACAGCAGATCGCTGCACCAGCCCATCCTCATGCTTGAGCAATCGTGTGAGCTGTCTTAGCAGCGGTTGAATGCTTTGCAAACATATAGCATCACATTGTTGCAAGCGTAGCAAAAGCAAATTGCACAGTGCTGTTGCGGCTGCTGTGCATGCAATGTCTTCTGGTGGCACTGATGCACCTGTGGGTTGTGTGTGTATGCACATGGGTGTGTGAAATGGTGTTGTTTTTTATAGATATGGTGTATATGAGCACCACAAAAACAATGCACAGAAAAACAACAACACGCACAACCATCACCCCACCTACCTGGCATTGCCACGTCACCCTTCCCCACGCCCCATCCAAACACAACCGCTGCGTCATCACATCGCTGCATCACATGTAGCAATGACACAGCAGTACCATTCCCAGACAAAAAACACGTAGCTTCCTCTGCCATCGATAAGCTACGTAGCAACCGACATGCCGCTGCAACACACCCCAACGACGCACCCCCACCAGCACCACCACATCTTGGACATGCACGCTGTACCAACCCCATCCCCTTCCTCCCACCCAGCCCACCGGCAACATCAGATCCCCCCTCATCCCCATCGCTGCATCCCGCTGCACAATCCCATGGCCCTGCACCAGCCTGCGCTCCCACGCAATCGATAGGCCCCCGACATGTGAATAACCCATTGGTTGAGGATGATACGGAATCACTGGCAGTGGGCATGTGAGATGCACCACTGGTGGTGGCCCCCCGTGCGGCTCCGATGGTGTGCGCATGGGGCGTGCCTGGCATAGCCTTAATGGGTAATGTGATGCTTGTCCAGGAGGGCTTGCAGGAAGCACTCGATGCCAGCTTGGATTTGACACTCGCTAGGAGGGATGATGATCGTGTCGGATGATGAACATGGGACATGGGGGTATGTGTGGGGAGATCCCCCCACATCCCAGCTGGCTGCACGAATGAATCAATATCAAATGCTGCATTATTCACCACATGATACACACGTGGGGTGTTGCACTGTTGTGGTGCTGCTTTTGCTGTACGAGAACACTTCCTGCAGTAATCACTGAGCAATTGCTGCACTGCTGAAAACATAGCTGTCTTGACCATGACCTGACGCCATACTGGGCGCAAAGAAAGCAACCACAGGAGCCATGCTGCCAGTTGCACCAGCTGAGCGTTGTTGCTGTTGAGCCTGGGGGTGGTATGTTTGTTTGTTTGTGGTATGTTTTTTGTGTGTGTATGTGTCTGGGTTCTGCCACTTGCATACACAACAAAAAACAACATATAACCCCACACACCGTTTGATAAGGCTGTGCACGATATTTTCAGGGTCGCGTTTGCGTATTTTACGTTGTAGCCATGGCAACGCACTTGTCAATGCAGGCAGCACTGCATCCCGAGCTGCAATGTGGAGCGCAACATAGGACAGCACTTCTGCTGAATACCACTTGACATCCATCTGGTAGAAATATGTGTGTGTGGTGTGTGTGATATGAGGGATATATGTGATATGAGGGATATGTGTGATATGAGGGATATGTGTGATATGAGGGATATGTTGACATACCAGTGATGCACCCCTGGTCATCCCTTTTTTTAAAAAAAACAGCCAACGCACCTCGCTGTCACTCATATCACTCAGCAGCAGCTTCACAATCTCCTTGACAGCACCCGCTCTGTACAACGCAAGCCTTCCCTCTGCGCTTGCAATGGCAACGTCCAGCATGGCACGCAATGATGCCACTTTGCTGTGATGGTCGTTATGCAACACCAAGCTTCGCAACAACGAACGCAGCGCATCGTGATCAAATGTACGGGATGGCTCCCAGGGTGCTGGTCTGTATGCTGGTACCAAGAAATGGCCACTGCCAACCTGAGAAATGAGGGTGTGTGCAGGAGGTGGGGTGTTTGATGGGGTGGGTTTGTGTACAGAGAATGGGCTTGTACAATCACTACCTGCAATGGCTGATCCTGTAATGCAATGCTCAAGTCATCGGCATGTGCCTCTATCCATGCTTGTATTGCCTGCTGCAGGCGTGCATTGGTTGGCATTCTGCATGCATCGACCGTCTGGCGGGTGAGCGGACATAATGGTTTGCCACACTCTTCAAACCAGCGCACAATGGATGCTCTATCGTATGTCATCCTATGGGAAAAAAGAAGTGTGGGGTACCAAATTTGTTGTGCACCACCAATAGAGCCATCTCTTCTGCATCTCTTTGCCATTAAGTGTTGGAAATATTCTCACTTGCAACCTACCCGCTCGTCAGGGTCACTGGATGCAGCATAAGACTTTGACTGATCGGACAGAGTAATTCCGGAGGCGGCATATGCCAACTAGATACCATAGTGTCGTTGCTAGGCCCCATGGCCCACTCTCTTTAACACAAACACGGTGCTGCAAACCGCTTGTGATGGATTTGAATTGCCAAAGCGTACGCTGGGAATGTGTCGACTGCAGACTGGTGTTTGTATACGGTGTGTCGAGATTCTGGAGAGTGCAGTCGGTTTGAATTTACGACAGAAAGTGGAGTGTACCCGCCGAAAAGTTGAATGGCCCTTTGAGGCAAACACACGTAGTTTCGCACCATCGTTACACCAAAGAATTTGCTCTCAATGCAGAGCATCACAGGTGGAATGATGCCACAGGGGGGCACGCGTATCATACTACAGGTATCAACAACTATCAACAACTATTGTATCAACACAACACTAGTACAAACCCTACACCGCAGTACTGCAGTACATGACAGTACACACGGGGAAAAAAGCCCACTGAAGATGAGGTACATGTAAAGTACAAGTGTTTGCCTACATGGTGTCAAGCAGCAAACAAAATGTCGGGAAGTGCATCGGGCAGGGCATTGCCGCTGTCCTCACATGCACCAATGATTTCGTTGCGAAAAAAGCTCCCAGCCCGTGCCAGTGATTCCAGTGTTGCAGTGGCAGCCACAATTGTGTGATGCGCCCGCATCTTGCCGTTGAGCACGTCCAGCAAGGCATGCACACCACCCACCTTGGCAATGTAGGGGCGGTTGACGTCCAGCATCGCAACACGCTGGATGAGCTGCGCAGCTGCTGCCTGGGGGGTGTTGGTATAGTGATGATGGAGTGATGATGATGACCACCATGACAACATTCTGTAAACATGCAGCACATCATAATCATCCACACCCCCGCCTACCTGATGTGCACTTTGGGAAGACGACAGCATGCAGACCAGCGCACGCAATGGAGCAGGATCATCCAGCAACAACAAATGCAGCGCATCATCCTCCTTGCACACATTCAACAACACCAATGCCGCCTGATACTGTCGCTCCTCCTCGGGGCATTGCAACACCTCCAGCACCGTGCGGCACAGGGATGGTTGGGCACAGTAGGTCACAGCAGCAGGCAGGTGGGTGAGCTGGGCCAACAGGCGCACTGCTGGGAGACCAATGGCGCGCACTTTGTGTCGCACCAATGCGACCAGGCGTGCAAGAATGGGGGTCTTGTGTACAATGGTGAGGCGTGTTTGGTAGCATGCAGCATCGAGGATCGTGGCCACGCTGCCTACCACAGATTCGAGCACCAGGCGATCCTCATGGTCGAGGAGATCCACCAATGCTGACACTGCCCCATTGTTGAGCAACCAATCCACCGTAGATTCCTGTTGGTGTTTTGTTGTAAAGGGGTTTTGTATGTGTGTCGTTAGTACGGGTATAGGGTGTCTTGAGGAACAATCTACAACATGTCGTACATACACAGCACAATCACCATACCCGTTGGCTGCCTGATGCCAGGGCCTTGAGCATGCGTGCAGCACTGCGTTGTTGTGGCAAGCAGCTCCCCTGCAACAGCTGCAGCAGGGGCTCCAACACCATGTCACTGATGAGAATGGCATTGTAATGCTGGAATTGTGGGCTGAATGCCAAATTGCACAATGCCGTGCACGCAGCCACACGCTCCAACTTGCCACCAGCCTGTGGTAGGGGGGTTATGTGGTATAAAATGCAGCTCAAATACAGCTCAACCGTGATCTCCACACACCTGCAGCAAAAACACCAAGGCGGGGACCATGTGGCACTCTTCCAACAGCGGCAATGAGCTATTCAGCATCGCCAGCGAGCGCACAAGTCGTGCAGCACCAATCCGTGCAGTGCAGCTGCTCTTGCTGCTCAGGGATCGCACCAATGCCTCGACGATGCACCGCTTGGCCATGAGCCCACGCAGATAATCCCAAATGCTCAACACCCAGAGTGACCATATGGCAAGTGTACGCACTGATTCTTTGTGGCGATTAGAAAACGATGCCCCACTGGTTTTCCCATTGCGCAGTGCCGCACACAGCACCTCGACCGTTTCCTCGGGGCTGTCTTGATGTACCCCTTCAAAGCCCTTGGCAACCAAGAGCTCGTGCACAGTGGCCAAGATGCACGACCTGATGGAGGGATCCAACGACAAGTAGGACACCACTTCGGCTGCTTGCCATCGCAATCCCTCTGTGCCGGCCAACACAAATTCCACCAGTAGTGGCACCGCCCCACACACTGCAATCTCCTTGCGTTTGGTCTCACAATCGGCTGCGGCCATGAGCAGCTGTCGCACTAGGTGCTCCTGCCATTCGGTGTTGGCAGTGCCGCGAACGGCGCGCACCAGCTCGGGCACCGTCGCGCACGTGGTGGAGAGTGGTTGTGGTGCGGGCAGAAGGAAATGACCGGAGAATGCTTGCAAGGGTGTGGTGGACATGAGTGGGAGTGTTTCTGTTTTTCGTGTGCTGGCAAGCTGCTGGTGCCATGATTGGATGCTGCGTTGCAGGGTGGTGTTGACAGTCAAGTTGGTGGTATCCACTGGGAGACGCGTGAGTGGACATGTCGTGTTGCCATACTCAAACCACTCGAGGATGGCTGCACGCTCGTAGGTTTTCCCCGAGTCGAGTGTCACCGGTTCCCGCAGCAGCTCCCCAGTGATGGGACACATGTATTCATCAGGGGTCATTTTCGTTGCTGCTGGGGTGTTTGTGGAGGTTTGTAGTAAGCTGTGTGGGGTTGGATATGCAGCAAACGGTGATGGAGCTTGCGGGAATTGGAGAGGCCACTTATTCCGAACATCGGCACGCAAGGGATTTGACGCACATTCATCATGCATATGGACATTCTGTACCTGGTGGTTGCGTTTTGAACTGCGGACGGCGTTGTTTGCCACGACTTCTGGTCCTGATGTACTGCTCTAGTAGCTGTGCTGTAGAGATGTGTTGGTGTGCTGTACGAGCTTGCTGACGGGTTGATGAAGTGAGTTTGGACGAGCAGGAGAGGGTACGCGTCGTGAAGTGGTGTTGATGGGATCAGGGTTTGTATTTGATGGGTGTGCCCTTGCAAAGGTTGTGTTTGTTGTGTTTTGTGTTTGTTAATGCTCAATGTGCACCGCTTGGCAACGCAGTCATAGGTGTGCATGTGATTGCTTGAAAAGAGAAAAGTACAACGGTGTGTCAAACAGCCCGTCATGTTCAGTGCTTCATGCCTAGCATGCGCAGACGACCCCCCCTGCAGCTGAAACATACGTGGCATCGCCTGACTTGCGCAAAATTCCATTCAAACACACATCAGGGCGACCCAGGGCGCAACACTGCTGGGCAATAATGCCGATGCATTGCGCTGCACGGGGGGGCTGTGTAGGGGCAGCTGGCACGGGAGCAGCAGGTGTGGGAGCAGCACCGACAGGTGTGGGAGCAGCAGCAACAGGTGTGGGAGCAGCAGCAACAGGTCCCCCACCACCAGGCCCCCCAGCAACAGGTCCCCCACCACCACCCTTGGCACATAATTCAATGGCCGCAAACGCCTCTGCATAGGCACTCGCAGTGGCCTCTGCCACAGCTTGACTGACAGCCTGTGCCTGTGCACTGGCCTGAGCATCGCCGCTCGAACACGATTGCGCAGAAGCTTGTGCGGTAGCCCGGGCAATGGTGCTTGAGAGCGCCTCAGCAAAAGCCGACCCTTTGGCAGCATTGGAGCAACACTGTGCTTGTGCGAGGGCTGATGCACTGGCCCTGTGTGGTAAGGTGGGTGTGCACAGAGGTGGAGATGTGTACATGATGTGACCATGGTCGAGAGAAGATTGTGCATGGCAACACTGCAGAGAATACAGGGGTTGCATGGGTTAAGGTACAAGCACCAAGGTCACCACGCACTGAGCTACTGCAGTCGCAACAGCTGTGGATGTGGCGGATGCGTCGGAACACGCCGTCCCCCCACCGGAAGTTTGGGTGCTGGTGAGGACAGCTGAAGTGGCTGTAGCTACGGCTGTGGGGGGTGACGTGCACTTGATTTCACATGATTGCATCTACAGCATCATCGTGACACATCTGACACACACAGCAGTACATAGGACACCCACTGCAACACCATCAACACACATACCTCGAGCTGTTGCTGTAGAAGTAGCTTGGGCTGCTGCACTGGCACTACCCCCAGCGCACACATCCGCAACAGCTTTTGCCACGGCCTCACTGGTGGCACTTGCAGCATCACTGACCTGGTGTGGCATGTCGAGGTGGGGCACAGATGTGTCACACAGATGTGTCATAGGGGTGTATGGATTGAGCCATACACCACCACCACCACCGCTATTACCGCTTTGCTGTTGGATTGGGCAACAGATATAGCCTGCCCATTGACAGCATTGGACACAGCCTTGGCAACAGAGCTCGAATCGCCGGATTGCAGTGTGTTTGGATTAATTTCCGCGCCACTCCCCTCAGACAGGGCCTCTGCCACTGCTTCAGAGGATGCTCCACCACTGCTCACTGCAGTTGACGCAGCTTGTGCAAGCGCCTTGGTGTTGCCTGCTGCTGTACTTATTGCGGCTGCTTGGGAGATGGCTTCTGTGTCGTTGCGCCTAGCAGCCTCTGCAATAGCACTGGAGGCAGCTGTAGTGTCGCCACGCCCAATTGCCTCTGTTGGGAGAAGGTGTTTGAGGGTGGGCAGGATGTCTCAGCATTGATGGGTGATCACGCACCAAATCAACCCTTTTTTTCTCAAGTGCATGCCTGCAATGGCCTGTGCAGATGCGCTTGCTGCCAGCAGACGTCGACACTGCACGTCATGTGCCGTCATTGCCAGGGCGAATAAGAGGAGCATGGCGCGCGTTGCCACCATGATCAATGCCCACACGTTCCCGCTCTATTTTCTACCAATTACAAGTGATGTAATGGCACACCGATCAAATCGTGCGGCATGAAAGTAAACGAATGAAAACAAAGCTCGACGCAAAACACCCTTGACATAAAACATGCGGCCAGCTGTCACGGTCACCCCTTTCCGGCAGCGCTCTTCAATAGCTTATTCAACAACATCACGGGCACGCCTTGCGGCACCAGCGCATCCTGCATCCATGCCAGTTCAATATATTGCAAATCATCTACGCATGACACACATTGGGCCTGCAAAAACGTGGTCACCGCATCAGCAGCCTGGGACCCTGCCGCATCCTCCACCACATTCTTCACCAACAACGCCACCTGCTCGGGCAGTGGCTTGCTGGGGGGGGCTGTGGGGTTGGATGTGGAGTGGGTATGGTTGCTTGACGCCTGTGAAGGGTGGATGTGAGATGGTGGTGTGTGTGAGATGGAGGGGTGTGTATGTTGTGTTGCTGATGCTGTTGTCCAGTACAGTTGTTATACCCAGTATGATCTACCCCTCACCACCTTGTGGTTGGCATGCTCGGCAATGCACTTGCTGCAATGCAAAATGTCCACCACTGTGCTCGTTGGTCCATTTGTATTGACCGTCAAACTACCCAACGGGATGGCTGTGGATCCCCCTGGTGCTGCTGCTGTGGGCACTGCTGCTGTCGGTGCTGCTGGTGTTGCTGTTGTCATTGCAGTGGTGGTGGGCATGATGGGTGGGTTGGAGAGGCGGACAGGAAGGGATGCATGGATGAGGGGGGTGCTTGACCATGACGCACCTGCAGCCCCACCACCCTGTTGTGTTGTTGGGTGTTTTTGTTGTCAAGCTGTTGCCAATGTTGTTGCTATCAAACAAACACAACCCACATACATTTGGCATGAGAAACCACTGGACCCCCCCCGTAGCAGGGGCCGCCCCTGATGCTGGGACCACCGACACCTGCTGGGACCGTGTTTGTGCCACTTTTTGCTGTTGGCGCATGCCTGTGCGTTGTGCATAGGCGCCACGGCTGTCGGGGTCTGTCTCCACCCACTTGCCCGACCCAGGACACCTGTTGTGTGGGTGAGGAGATCGTGATGTCTTCTGTTTGGTGTCTTCTGTCACACAGCATACTGTCTTATTCACACATACTTGCATGCACATATTTCGCATTGGAATCGCAGCTGGCATTCCTCAAACTGTGCAGCAGGCTCGTTGATTCGCATGATATCTGGGAGCTCTTTGCACTTGGGACAATTGCGGCATGGGGGTGTCTTTTCACGACACTGGCACTTGCGCAAGTGCAGGCGGTTGCCGCTGCAGTCTGTCTTGGCAGAGAGGCCATCGCGCACGGTGTAGATGTGGCCACAGTATGGACAGGTCTCTGTGGGCGCACCACGGCGCTTTTTGCTTGTTGGTGATGATGATGCAGCGACCATGCCTGTCTCACTGGAGTGTGCCTCCTCTGTAAATTGGGTTGGTTGTTTTTATGGTGTTTTGCACGTCAATTGAGGGACTGTTGCACTGCGTACCAGCAGATTGGCGTTTGCTTGGCACTTGTTTGCACTCGTTCTGCGTGGTGGTTTTCCCTTCCGCCTCTCCTCCCTTGTCCACAATCACCGCGTTGTTGCTCATGCGGAATGAGCAGCGTGTTTTGCCAGCGTCGTGTTTTGCTAGTGCGAGGGAGGATGCTTGTGTGGCGTTCACTGAGCGTTGATGATTTTACGTTGTGTTTCGCCGCGTTACACACACACACTACTAAAAATCCACCACTTGGGTATATAATGATTTAGATCTTGCCACGGGGACCCTTCTCACCGCCATTCTGTGTGAAATGAAAAACACCATGGTTTGCCCCGTCGTCATCATCATCATCACCACCGCCAACACATCAACACACCTTGGGACCAACAGTGATGGGGAGGTTGGCATCCTTGGAGCCCTTGGCACCCCACACAAGGAGGGACAAAGCACCAACTGTGGTGTGTGACGGAGAGGTGTGTGGAAAACTATTGTGCGGGTGCGAATGTGTACACAACCCACCACGATACATACCACCGGCAGTGAATGCGAGCAGAGAGCTACGGCGGGACAGGGGCTGGGTGGCACGAGAGAAAAACTCAGACTGCAGGCCGTTGTAGCGCTGCTTGTCGACGTCAGAGCCATACATGTCCCAAGAGCCGACAGTGTCTTCCAAATCCTGTGGGATTGTGTGTTCCATGTGTTTGTTCCATTGATTGCTCCATACACACACAGCAGCAGCACCACTGCTTATCACCATCGCCTGTCCCCAGGAGCAACTACCTTGAGATCAAAGTACTTGCCCTCCTGTGTGTCGTACTTTGCCATCACCTGACGAGCAGGCCTGTGGGGAATGACAGAGCGTGCATATCAAAGGCCATGTGGTCATACAACCACAACAGATCCCGAGCAGATCTGTGTGACACAAACGCCCCGATGATGCATTGACGAGCTGCTGCGTACTTGGTGTGGGTGCGGCGTGCCGCATGCGAGGGCCTCCTCAAGGCAGTGCCCTGGAAAAATGTAGTCGATGCTGTGGCTGTGGCAAGCATTGCTGTTGTTGAGGTGTGGGATTACTTAGTAGGTGGACACACACAATGCGGGGTGCAAGATGTACGATGTACGTTATTTGCAACAGCAGCACACCACCGAGCGTGAATTTGGTGCCAAGCCTCTTTGAGATAGGCCTGGTGGGTGCCTACCCTGGAGCGATATTGGTTGTGTTGGGCAGTTGTGTTACCTGGTGTTGCGCTGCAAGTTGATCACATTGTACGTCAATATTGACCTGCAAGCTGTGACTTTGGCAGCAGCACTCCCCGGCCTCCAATCCTTGTTTCGCCTGTCTCCTCGCTGTATGGAGTGTGTTGGTGTGGGAGCGTCCTTTTTGATGGGTCTCCAGATACCCACCTTGTCGCAGCCCACTTGTACAGGAGCAGCCTGCTCTATGTATGCAGGCATGGGTGTCAGTGTGGCATGTTTCCAGGTGCTGGGGGCACTGGATGGCCGAAAAGGGACCTTGCGAGTGTTATCTTTGCGAGTGAGTTCTTGCAGTGCCTTTGTGTTCTTCCCAAGCCCACAATGTGCTGCCACGGGAATATATGCTGGGAATTTGTGGCATGGTTTGGCAGGGGCAGGGCGCCATGGTGTGGATGGTGTGGATGGTGTGTGCTTGGTTGTGGTGGGCTGGTGTTGTGCTGCTGGTACGTATCGATACTCTCCAAGCTGGGGAAGACATGGGTGTGTTGGATACGCAATGTGTTGGAAGTACAAGACACTTTGCAGTTTCAGGTAGAAAAACACCTCAACACAGTGGTACACCTCAACACAGTGGTACACCTCAACACACATACCATGCTAGCCCCCCCCCCGAACCGTTGACTGAGGGTGACATTATTATATCCAAACCCACTTCCTCGTGCAGCTGGGCTGGAAGGAACAAATGGCTTTGCGATGGGTGACTTTTTTGGACTGGGGCTTCTGTGTGTGGCGTGCTCGATGTAATGGGTGGGTGGCGTTGGTGGTGGCTTGGCACTCGCGGGACGAAACGGTGGTATGGTTGTTGTGCTGGTGTCTTCTGGCTGCTTGTGGATGAGGGGGCTAAATGCGGGTGGATGCTTGAGGGTCTGTGGTTGGAGTTGAGTTGTGACGGTGAGTTGTGAAGGTGGGAGCGATGACGATGCCCCCCATTAAACAACAACCTGCTTGATGCCTCCAGGACGAAACGGTGGTGGTTCTTTTGCACTACTTTTTGACGTGCTACTCTGCTTGACATATTGGTCGCCGATGCACAAGGGCGTGGGTTCGTGGAAAAAACCGTATTTGGTGGTGGGCATTATGTTGAGATGTATAGTATGAGATGATGGCGGGTTTGTTGTCAGGATTATCGTAGTGCGAGCGAGTTGCAGCCTATACTGCGTGTTGTAGTTTTACATGTGATATCACAAAAAAATGCTGCACCATACGCATGTTTGTCAACAACCAACACCTCACATGAAATCATCTTCGTAATCTTGTGCACTTGAATATTTCTCCCCCATGTCCTTTGCTGATACCATGTTGTCCTCCTGTTATATGAGTCGCATGTGTGGGGCTTCCTGGAACAGATATGCACAGCCACTGCACAGCCACACAATTCCTACCTGCATGACGTGTTTGTATGAACGCATATCCTGTTGCCGCTTGGCCTCCTCCTTGGCTGCCTTCTCTTCTCTTTTCTGTGCCACAATCTCTGCCTTGCGCTTTGCGCTCACCTGTGATAAGGGTTGTTGTATGGGTGTGTGCAAGGGCCCTATGATGTGTGTATGCACAGCTGAACGCAGCAACCACAGGTGTTTACCCCCCCTAAATAAACCAACCTCTTTATCGTATGCCATGCGCTCTCCTGCCAGATCCGGATTTGCAACCTCCTTTTTGGTTCGATTCAATCGGTTGACAATCTCATTGCATCGCTCACATGCCACTTTTTGCACCATCTTGTTATCCTTAAACCCCACCTGCCCCACTTCCATGCTTGCTGTCTTGCGCAAGTTGCTCCATGGTGTGTATATAATGTCGACAGTCTTCAACTTGCAGCCCTGTATCGAGTTGGCCTTGACCAGCTGTGCACAATCTTCCAGCGTGTCTGCTGGGATGTCTGTCCATTCAACACCCTCGGGGAGCCTAATGTAGCCGTGGGCAGAACTGAGGTCATCCACGTGAAACCAAACATCATGTGGGAGGCTGTGGTGGTTTGTAGGTGGTGGGTGCACCACAGTCAACACCACGGTGAGCGGTCATCATCACCATACCCGTATCGGATGAGGTCTTCATTTTCAAACTTGTCCCTGCCCAAGTAGATCAGGTACTTGTCTGGTGGCTCAAAACCTCGTGGATAAAAGTAGTAGACCATGTGTGCTTGTTGTTGACAGTGATGCGTGATGTGTGTTTGTCTCACAGCCCCTTGCGCTTTGTTGCTATGCGTTTGCTATGTGTACAATTTGTGTACAAGAATGTGCATGGCTGTCAATGCATATGTAATGGCAATCAAGAAATACTGTAGCAAACACAGGTATTTGACCAATAAAACGTCATAGAAGCTGGCGGCTCTCTATACATTGGCAATGTCGTTGCAAAGCTGCATAGGCTGGCCAATGCAATGCACGCTTCTCAACACAGCATAGGCTGCAGGCCGTGATGAAAGTTGCAGGCCGTGTGTTGCCGCACTCTTTGGAGCTCCGGTACGCCTTGGCTGATTGCTTGTATTGCCTTGTTGACGTACCCAATAAAAAACTCCAACACACTCTCTCATACACAGGCACAATGCAGCATGGGGCTACCACATTGTCACAACCCGTGCGCTCGAGGCAGGGACGGTACTCTGTCATGAAGCACCACTTGCAGTGTGCCCAGCCACAGAGTCCCTCACAACACATTGCAGGCGATGTTTGGATCCTGTGCCCCTCCGTGTCACCACAGATCCCTACACATGCTCCGCATGCATGGCGGTGGTGTATTGCAGCAGACGCTGTCGCAGCGTGGATCGACAGGAGCATGTGTACAGTGGGGAGTGTTGTTTGATGGGAAAGGCAGATGTGCGGTATGTGATGGGGGGGGAGCATGGGGGGGATGATGTGATTGGGGGGGGAGGATGGTGACTGAGGATTGTGATGCACATACATAAAGGCATACCTGTGATGGCATACCTGTAATGGCATATGTGTACAAACATACAGGGAAGCACTGGGAGATTTGTTGAGGGAGGCATGCATAACGTTGCGGCTCCTGCATATACAACCACCACTACATCCACCACTCTCTCACCACGAACATCGGCTGTACAACACACAGTATACACCACCGTACGTGTGTTTTTGGTGTGTGTTTCTGGTGTGCTTTGTGTACGTGTTGTGTTTGTGTGTTTGCATTGGCTGTACCAAAAATCCGCATACACACTGTGTATAGTAGATAGTATATACACACCACACAATACACTATATGCATTTCACCACACAATACACACGATATACACAACCCACAATAGGGATGATGTTGCACGGTTGCATGCTGCTGCTGGTGCAATGAGGGATGCACTGTTACACACCCACACACACCTGCTACACAACAATGCACCTGCAACAAGCACCAGCAGCAGTAGTAGCAGTGATGGTGGTGGTAATGACAGAGACGGTGATAATGATAATAATGATAATAATGATGATAAAGATAATAAAGATGATTATTATAATAAACATGATGATAATGATCAAGCGGCACAACAAAACACCACCACCAAGCAACAAGCACACGACCCAGCAGCAACACACACCATAACACCCCACACCACAACAACACCACACACCAATGGCAACACCTCCACGCCACCAACGCCCGCTGTGTATGCTGTGCAATTGCATGGTGACAAGGATGGTGTGCTCCAGGGTGTGGTGAGGCAACAGCTTGCAGCAGTAGTTGCGAATGCATTAGAAATACACCCGGTGCTGGTGAGTGGGGACCTGACAGGGGGCCCTCATGCAGGTGCAGCGGCTGTGTATCGGTATGTGTGGGGTTGGTGGAGTGAGTATTTGGGGTTTGTGGGTGTGTGTGATTGAGTATGTGGGTATGTGTGGTTGAGTATGTGTGTGTGATTGATTATGCGCGTATGTGTGGTTGAGTATGTGTGTGTGATTGTAGTGTGATGTTGTGATTATTGTGTATTGTCATTACTCTTGTTTATTATCATTGTTGTTTATTATCATTATTGTTGTTGGCTGATGATGATTCTACCTGGTCACGATGATACTGTTTATCAATAATAAACATATCAATTGAAGAATAATTAGTTAGAAGCGTGTGCGGACTGAGGCCAACAACAAATACTACGTTTTGTCATCTGTTTTACTATGTATTGTGTGTTTTGATGATTGTTGGTCAAACATTTGGTCAAACGTGTGTAGTGCATACCATAGCACAAACACCATATGGGGTCGTTGACGAGCACATCAATTACTTTTTGCGCAAGGGCGCCTAGTGCACCCCATACATGCATATATCATCATCACATGCCATGTGCTACACAGTACATGTGTGTGGATGTGTGTATGTGCGTGTGGATGTGTGCACGTTGACGATATTGTATGTGCTCGCGTGTGCAGACTGAGGCCCCTGTTGTTTCACCAATGTTTGACCAGTGTTTGGCCAGTGTTTGAGCACCATTCATGTGTTGTGCTGATTGAACACTCTGTATATACATGGTAGATACACCACACATCATACACCATACATTACACATCACACACCACACACCACACACCACACTCAGTTTGGGATGTCGACTCAACCACAGCTGTCGACCCAATGTCATGTGGTGCTTCAAACCAAAGACACAACTCGTACTGCGCACACTGTGCAATATACCAGCAGGCACACAGTTGTGTATTTCCTATCATGACGTGACACTGGCTGCCCCACAGCGACAAGAGCGACTCATGCAGCAGTATGGGTTTTGGTGCTGCTGTGCACGCTGTGGAGGGGATGCTGTGGTCAATGGTGGAGGGGATGCAGTGGTCAATGGGGGTCGAGTGGGGAGGGTGGTCCCTGCTGATTGGGTGCTGAGTGGGTGTATGCATGACGGTATGTGTGTGTGAGAGGCGTCTGGTGGTGCGACTCTCCCCATACATGTGCATGCAACACCATGCACACAGCAAACACCAACATACCAACCCCCCCCCACACATACATGCACATGACAACACAGGGCAATGGTGGTATACACCGGCACATACCATGCATGATGTTGGTCAATGGTCAATACATGGTCAGCACCCACTGCAATGGGCACGAGTCGACAACACATACACACTGACAAATAATGAAACAGCACCTGCTGCTGTTCCTGCTGCTGCTATACCTGATCATGGTCAACAGCATGATGGTCAACAGCATAATGGTCAACAGCATGATGATGCTCCCCCACCTGCTGCACCATTGTGTAGTGCAGCATTGGCAGATATCCAGCAACGTATACAACAAGCATCTTCACTGCTCCTACACACTGTATGTTGTCTGGTGCTTTGCTGTCGAGTTGTGTATATGGTGCTGTATTGGGCGCTCCATGTGTGTATAGTGTTCACATTCCCACACACATATGCATGGTATGAACACACACTCACATTGATACACATTGATACACTACACACACACACACATACAGGGTACTATTGATCAATGCAGCACAGCATTCCTTGACATTTTGCACACACTGCTCAACCCGCATGCCCTCGTCCATCTCCATCCCCTGCATACCCTTTTTCTTGAGGTTGCCACATGTATGTCCACCTGTACACGTATTGCTTCTCGATGTGCTTTGATGCATACACACCACATTAGCGATGGTAATGGTGATGATGGTGGTGGTGATGATGGTGGTGGTGATGATGGTAATGATGGAGATGATATGAAGAGCAAGAAACACAAGAGCAATCATTATGATAAAAACGCCAAGAGCAATCATTATGATAATGAGAGTACAACATGTAGTGCAGCATTGTTGTGTGTGGGGTGGTCATTGATGGCGTGTGTACCAAGTAGTGTGCTGCTATTCAAACATGGTATGGTGATTGGCATGTGGGTGTGGGTGGATGGTGTGGATGTGTGTACATATGTGTGTATATGCAGGGTACATACACATGGTGTTGTACATGAAAATGCATGTACACCGCACACAGCAACCATTATGCTCTTGACTTTACCCAAAAAAAACAAATCCATGCAGGTGAGCGTGGTGTGTTGCTTGACTGCGCATGTCGTCTTGCTGAAGCTGCCACTCACAGCTACCAATACCTACTCACCACACTGGGACATACTACCATGAACAGTGCACAACATGTACATCAGAGCGGTGCACAACATGTAGATCATGATACTCTTGACGTCACCCATGACAGCGTGAACACAACAATAGAACAAGGACAACCATGTGTACACAACAGCGTGCAGGACATGACACGTAACAACACACATGACAACACCCATAACAACAACACACATGACAACACCCATAACAACAAGACACATGACAGTACAGATGACAACACACATGACAGTACAATAGCAGCTCCACCACCACACAAACGACCACGACATGACAAGCCAAACATGCACATGGATGATACTCTACCAACAGCACATACAACACCAGCAGCACATGCAACACCACAAACAGCAACAGCACATCAAGTATATGATAAATCAGTACTAGAGCAGCGACTGTTGACCATGGTGCTGGGTGGTAATGCAACAGGGCCAACAAAACAACCTACACCAATGCAACCTAGTGGACAACCCAGTGCACCAATGCAACCCAGTGCAACACACCCAATGATCAGCATGCAGCATGATACAAGCCAACCCCACACACATGCTGACACAACCATACAACACCATGTGCACATACTGTGCTGCATGTATGACACACTCTTTGACCACATGTTTGACCATGGGTTTGACCATGGTGGCATTCCCCTTGACCACACACGGCTGCTCCCCCCAGTACCCCCACCCCTGGACACCCCCACTCGATACGCCCAGCACGGCATCACCACAGCACAGCAGCAGCGATGGTTGCATGCTGCATTTGTGCTCCATGCAACAGCAGCAGGGTGTGCAACAGTGGCTGTAGGGGAAACGCATGCGTTGGCAGATCGAATTTCGTTCTTGCAGTTTTTTGCGGGGGTTCCGACTCCCCTGGCATCCACATTGGCACAGTCGCTTCCCAGGGCAGTGGGTGTTGTGACGGAGGTGGTGAAGGAATGCATGGGTGCAGCTGGGGGTGCATGATGATGATGATGATGATGATGATCGCTGGGGGCGCATGATGTGGGGCGATGTGTGTATGAGTGTGTGTGTTTTTCAAAGACGTTTTGTTTTGTTTCTTGGCTGGTGCTATTTATTTATATTCATGTTTTCTCTGTATATTTGCTCTCTGTTTTGTTGTGTGTTACTGTGCCACAAATAAAGCTGCACATAATGTTCAGTGCAGCCACATGAACCAGCATGATGATGGAATGATGATGACAGCAATGATGTATCCTGCATGTGTACTTTACATGCGTGGTACACCCCATCATTTCCAAAGCATTCACAATGTAACATTAAAAGGAACAACAATACCAGCACTACATGCTATGCAAAACAAACAAAGCAGCATTACTGAAGACTCCACGTACACATGAGCAGCACCAACATCAACACATCAACATCAACACATCAACATCAACACATGTGTGTTCAATCCCCCGTGTGTGTTGGTTGCACAACCCCCAGCTGCAGCAGTGTCACTGCCATGTCAATGAGTGTGACTTGAGGTGCTATGGGGTAAATGTTGAGCTCCCTCTTGGCCTAGGTGTGTTTGTGACAAGGGGTGAATGTGTGTATGGTGTAGGTATGGTGTGCGTGAGGTGTATGGTGTGTGTGTGTGGTGTGTGGGTTGTATGTGGTGTGTGTAAGGAATGTGGTGTGTGCAATAACAGTCAAGTTATCAACGTCACCCAACAATGTAACAGTCAACCTGTCATGGAACCCTCACCTTGCTATTGTCAATGCGTTCCTCATGTGGCAGGTCTTCACCAGGGGGAAAAGTCAACTCTGGAAAGCGTGCCTGTTGACCAACATACACATGTGTTGACCATCATACACATGGATTGGTGAGAGACATCACAAACACAACAAGCAATCGTACTTGCACCACATGAATGCAAACACATTAATGCAAATACAAAACACACAGAAAACTAAAAGATACACAAAAACATCATCATCATCATCACCATCATCATCATCAAAGCCAAAGCCAAAGCCACCCACCTTGAATGTCTCTGACACAAACTTGGATGATATGCAATGACTGTCAGATATAATATACCGCCCTGCTGCTGTTGGTGTTTCTACTGCTGCAATGTGTGCACGAGCAACATCGCGTACATCGCAGATTGTCAAGTCCCCTGAAGAGCCCTTGCCTTCCAGCCAACCCTGTGTGTGATTGGGTGTGTGTGTGTGTATAGAGGGTGGGTTGTGTGTGTGTACAAGACGATAAACATGTGCAAACAAACCCAGATACCCTACGTACATCCTTCATCCCAGATACCCTACGTACATCCTCCACCATTAGACACCCCCACACATTCCCCCCAAACCCTCTTACCTTTACAAATTGTGCACTGAGACCATCAATACGACTACTCAGCACAGGTCCCAACACAAAATTAGGAAGTATGGTGACAATATCCAGTCCTTCCTGTTTTGCTACCTGCCATGCTGCCTCCTCTGCTTGAGACTGTGTGGGGTGTGTGTTTATAGGTGTGTGTGTGTGTGTGTGTCCCACTCCCCATCCCAACCCCCATCAACAACATACCTTGCTCGCCCAGTATGCTTCCCCATTGTCCACGGTGGATGATTTGTTAAAGTCCTCTTCTGTGTACAGTGCACCGTTGGTCGGGGGCACCTTCGATTTGCCGCCATGCACCGCAGCCACAGAGGATGTGATCACAGTGCGCCTGACGGTGTTTTTGTTTTTAACAACACTGGCCAGCACATTGCGTGTACCCTGCACGGCAGGATCTATGAGATCACGCTGTGGGTCCTCCACGTCGATGCGAAATGGGGAGGCAACGTGAAAGACATAGTCGGCGCCGCTGATGGCGCCATCAAATGATCCGGGAGAGAGCAAATCGGCTTCAAACAGCTCCAACTTGCCTGGAAATGCAGATCCTAGGGCTTGCAACGTAGCTGTCTTGCTGTGGTCTGCTGCAGATCGCACGGTTGCTCGGACATTGTACCCTTTCTCGAGCAATTGCTTGACCACCTCCAAAGCAACAAAGCCCGTAGCTCCCGTCACCACTGCTGTGAATGCCGACATTTGATGGATTGATTGATTGGTGATGTAAGGATATTCTGCACAATGCTCTAAAAAATGGTGGTGGCTACTGCTGCACAAAAAACACACGTGTGCACACACAGAGCACACATTCATTGAATATCGTATACCATCTGATTGCGTACACCATCTAATTATCAATATATACAGATTGTCACGACGCAACACCCAGATCCCAGATCCTTGTGGTTGACATTTGCTTTTCCCCATATCAACCATGGAAGTAGACCCACCAGCATCAGTAGAGCCAATATCCCTACGCATTTTGCAGCTGGTACAAACAGCACAAGCACAGCATGGCATTCGACACAACGACTATGACCGCTATCGGTGTGTGGAGAGATGAGGAGATAGTGCTACCGGTGCAACACCCACAAACACACTCACCCACAACAGGCAATACTGTCAGCGACGGCTGCGCAAGCTGTATGTGTCGACAAAAATCCTGCACGGGCGTGGCAGGTTTGTTGCCAAGCCCATTGATGCAGCCATGGTCACCAGCGCCCGGTATGGTTTTTGACAATTATGTTTGTGCACACCATATTGCAGGGTTGTGAGTGGAACACGCATGTTGGCATGTTGGTGTTTGTTATTGTTGGCCTTGGAAAGCTATATCTATATATATAAGCGACCACATGTTGATGGCATCGCCCTGCAATCCCTCTCCAACCCACAGGGTATTGCACATCCCCCTCATGAATGCAGAACGTGCCTGGGCATATTCCCAATCCCTCAAGGCACAAGCCACCAACAAATCATCCGCAACTCTACGCACTCGTGCACTCGGCCGGCTTCATCGCGCCAGCAGCAGTGCTCGGGAGCTTGCAGCGCTGGCAGCAGCCACATGTGATGCAGCCACATGTGCAGAGGCAGAAGCGTATGCAGCATGGATGACAGCATTGTGGGTAGCTGAGAGGGGGCAGGATTGGCCCAAGGCATTGGCAAAATATCAACGCACTAGGTGTGTGGGTTTTGTGTGGTGTGTTGTTTTGGTGTGTTTTATGTGGTATGATGCACATGTGTATATAATCTTGATTCAGCTTTTCACTGACAGCATGATGCATCCCCCAAAACATGTACATACCTGCATGCACCAACCCCCCCATACCCGCCCCCACTCCCCCACACACACACCACCACACCACTACAGGACGTTGCTCGAGGCGCTTGACAAGGTGGGTGACTATGAACTACAAGGAGCAGTGCGACAACTCCTACAACAAGTGGAACCTGCAGAGCGCTTTTGCGCATACCAACTGGAACGCCAGGGGGAAGGTCTGCCCGCCGGGCCCGCGCTCGTGGCGCTGGGAGATGCCGAGGCAGCGGTGCCCCTCAAGGAGCTTCAAGCAGGGCTTATGGGGGTGAAAGTGGTTTCAAGTGGGGGGAGCCAGGGGGCCCCCGGGGCGGGGGCACAAGGGGGCTCAGATGGGGCCCCCTCGGTGGGGTTGACGTGGCGGGGTTCGGTGTACCCGGCATACCGTGACAAGGTGGTTCAGGCTATTGGACAGGTTGGTGATGACTGGTGGGGGGGTTGTTAGTTTGTTGTACGACATGGTGTGTGGTTGTATATGTGAGAATAATTATGTCTATCATGGTTGACACACACACGCATACACACACAGACACACAGACACACAACAACACACACACAACAGGTGGATCAAGCACGTGTGTCTCTTGAAGCATGTATGGACAGTCCAGAAGCATCAGAGGAGCGTCTGCGCTGCTTGGAGGTGCTCATTAAGGCATACCACAAGTTGGTGATTACCATACACAAGGAACTGCAGTCAGCAACATGTATGGGGGGTTGCGGGCGGGAGTTGTGCAATGGGGGGATGTGAGTGCGGGGGGTGTAATGGGTGATGATGATGGTGGGACGTTTTGTATGGATGTGTATGGATGTGTATGGATGTGTATGGATGTGTATGGATGTGTATGGAGCTGTGTGTTGTACTCTGATAGGTAGTACACACAAGTAGATATTTGACATGGACTGGTATGTATGCCCACACAAAACCACCTATGTATACATCACCACCCACATCATCATCATCATTCACATCATCATCATCATCATAACCATCCACATCATCACCCACCAATACCCTCACACCCCCTCTTTACATAGTGACTGATGCTGGTGGCGTATCTGCTGAAGAAATTGGCCAACGCCTCTCTGCACTGAGCACTGCTGCTCGTGGGCTATTGGGTGAAGCCAGCATTACTCGGGGGCTGTTGGTGGCCAGCAATTTGGAGGCTGGGTGGAGGAGGGGGCAGGAGAGGGCGTTATTGGGGGGGAAGGGCAAGGTGCTGGGGGTGGGGGGATGGGGGGAAGTGGCCTTAGGGGTGTAGGGGTGTATGTTTATGGGTGAATGTGTAG